>ENA-ORXM01000157-ORXM01000157.1-marine-metagenome-genome-assembly--contig:-NODE-157-length-135461-cov-6.472707_pt1 | contig 135461 bp, 117 predicted proteins | sample MGYA00237867_ERZ511480 | MGnify/ENA primary metagenome ERZ511480 (study PRJEB26309, sample SAMN06266103) | marine metagenome | isolation source: Algal blade | place: United Kingdom:Sidmouth, United...
CCAGGCGCCGGTTGGGTTGGCTTGGACGCGACGTCAGGTTTGCTAGCTGGCGAAGGCCATATTCCTCTGGCGTGTACTCCTCTGCCAACCAGTGCTGCACCACTTTCGGGCATGTCCAGCGACGACGCTGAACACTTCGACTACAGCAACACCGTGCAGCGCGTCGACGAACGACCACGCGTCACGTTGCCTTACACTGAATCTGTCTGGCAGGAAGTACTCACGCTCGGCGAGGAAGTCGACAAGCGACTAGACAAACAAGACGTGCGACTGACCATGGGTGGTGAGCCGACGTTTGTCTCTAGCGACGATATGGAAGCCGACGAATGGAATACCGCCGCGCTGGGTGAGCACAAGCTAGAGCTGGCCGGCAAGCTGATGCACCGTATGCGCAACAGCTTTGCACCAGACGGTTTGCCAACCTTCGCACAAGGCAAGTGGTACCCCGGCGAACCCACGCCGCGCTGGGCCATGATTTGTCATTGGCGTACTGACGGCAAACCCCTTTGGAAAAACACCGAACGCTTGGCCATGCCAGGCACTGAAGGCGCAAAACACAAACGCAAGCAAGCCAAACACTTTGCCGAAGAACTCGCGCATTGGTTGGGCGCGCCTGACGACTGCTTGATGCCAGCCTTTGAAGACCCGCTGCACCACGTTCACCTAGAGAGCATGCTGCCAGATGGCGTTGATCTAAAAGACCTCAAACTCAAAGATGATCGCGAGCGCCGCCAGTTGGCCAAGCGCTTGAGCCAAGGTTTGGACGAAGCAAAAGCGTGGGTGCTGCCCATACGTGCTGGTCTCAAGCCTGGCGAATGGCAAAGCTGCGTCTGGCCCATGCGTCGCAACCAAGTGTTCTTGGTACCAGGTGACTCACCAGCCGGCCTGCGCTTGCCGTTGAATTCTGTGGCCATTGAAGCGGCAGATGCTCCGCTGAACTTGCCCGAAGACACCATGGATGCCTCTGCGCCGCTGCCAAGTCCAGACCCGCAGCCGCTACCGGAGCAGCCTGCGCTCAAGCACACCTTTCAAACGACACTGGTCGTTGAGTGGCGTGAGGACGCTATCTATGTGTTCTTGCCACCGCTTCGTAGCGCCGCTGAGTTTGTACGCCTGATCGCCACCATTGAAAAAGTGGCGGAAATCTCAGACGTCGCGATTATCCTCGAAGGTTACGAGCCGCCACGCGACCCGCGCTTGCCCTCGTTCCGCATCACACCTGACCCAGGTGTTATCGAGGTCAACGTCCACCCGACTAGCAACTTCAAAGAGCAAGTCGAGCAAACCGAAACCCTGTACCAGTTGGCCAAAGAATGTCGCCTGAGTGCAGAGAAGTTTATGCAAGATGGTCGGCATACCGGTACCGGCGGTGGCAATCACATCACCTTTGGCGGTACCACGCCAGCCGACAGCCCATTTTTGCGCCGCCCTGACCTGCTGCGCAGCATGATCACGTGGTGGCAACACCACCCAGCGATGTCTTACTTGTTCTCTGGCATGTTTATCGGCCCGACCAGTCAAGCACCGCGTGTAGACGAGGCTCGCAGTGAGTCCCTCTATGAGCTGGAACTGGCGCTGTCACGGCTGCCAACCGGCGAATCAAACCAGCCTTGGCTTGTTGACCGTCTGTTGCGCAACTTGCTGATCGACTTAACCGGCAACACGCACCGCGCCGAAATCTGCATCGACAAGCTGTATTCACCTGATGGCCCGGCTGGTCGCCAAGGCTTGGTTGAGTTCCGCGCCTTCGAAATGCCGCCGCATGCCCGCATGAGTATCGTGCAGGTGTTGTTATTGCGTTGTTTGATTACGCGTTTTTGGGACGACCCTTATCAGGGCAAGCTGGTGCGTTGGGGCACCGAACTGCACGATCGCTTTATGCTGCCACACTACTTGTGGGCCGACATCAGCGACGTCATCGACGACCTCAACAGCCACAACCTACCCTTCGATGCCGAGTGGCTCGAGGCCTTCTGGGAGTTCCGTTTTCCCATCTACGGCAAGCGTCAAATTGGTGATATCGGTATCGAGCTACGCGCCGCTATTGAGCCTTGGCATGTACTGGGAGAAGAAGCGACGGGCGGCGGTATGGCCCGCTACGTTGATTCATCACTGGAGCGACTACAAGTAAAAGTCACCGGCTTGACCGATGACCGCTACCGCATCACGTGTAACAACCGTGCGCTGCCATTGCGCAGCACCGGCGTTAACGGCGAATACGTCGTGGGTGTGCGCTACCGTGCTTGGCAACCGCCACACTGCTTGCACCCCGACATTCCCGTCGATGCGCCATTGGTGTTTGATGTTATCGACACGTGGCTCAACCGCTCGATGGGTGGCTGCGCGTATCATGTGTCGCACCCAGGTGGTCGTAGCTACGATGATGTGCCTGTCAATGCCAACGTAGCTGAAGCACGTCGCTTGGCTCGGTTCGAGACAGAAAAGCACAGCCCGCCACCCACCTTGGTAGAAGCACCAACTACCGGCACATTTGTCGATGTAGAGCCCAAGAAGGTGAAGCCTATCTGGACCGAGATGGATGGTAGCGCTGAGTATCCTTACACCGCAGATATGCGTCGTAGGGACTAAGCGAAGCTGGCCCGCTTTGCACGACAATCGCTCGTGCAAAGCTAACCCTGGCACCACGCCAACCTGAAGCTAAGTCCCACTGACTTAGCTTAAATTTTATAGCTGACTATCAAGCTCGGCAGTCGATACAGGTTTTTTAACGGCTAAGGGCAACCTGATTTCTACCGTGGCACCACACATTGGCCCTTCAGAGCTTAATTCAATTTCTCCACCCAAAGTTGAAATCAAGTTGCGCGAGATTGAAAGCCCCATACCAAAACCGTATTGTTTTGTCGTGTAGAGCGGATCAAACGCTCGATCGGCGATTGCGCTGTTTAATCCAACACCGTTATCACTGACACGCAACAATACATTGTCGCCTTCTCTTTTTAAGACAATGCTGATTTTTTTGCCGTTTTCCACCGCGTGATGTGCAAGTGCCTGACGGGCATTTTCCAAAACATTACGCACGACTAGATCTAACTGAAATTGATCGACAAACACAGGTAGATGCTGCTCAAAGTCTGTGCTGAGCTTTATCAAGGGCGGCACTGCAAATTTGTCGTGTAAATACGCATCAAGCCATTGCGCCAAGTCTACCTCAACCCAGTGACTGTCACTCTTTTTGCCTAGTCGACGAAGTTGCTCTACGGTCTCATCGCAGCGCTCAATATTGCGATCAATACGCTGGATAACCGTCAGGTTTTCTTTGTCTTTACAGCGTACGTAAAGCAGCTCCACAGAAGCTTTTATCGTGCCCAGAGGGTTGCGTAATTCATGTGCGACCATCGCCACCAATGAACCAATAGTCGCCAAGCGGCTTTTTTCGAGCAGTCGTTTATTGGCAAGTTCGAGGTGTTGTGTACGTTCCCAGACTAAGTTTTCTAGTCGTGCCTGCTGAGTTTCGCTGTTGATAAAGTCGCTCTGCAAGCGACTACCCAAACCGTTGATCGCATTGGCCAACACTTGCAATTCGTCGTCATCATCCGCCATACGACGATCAAGAGTGAGAGGTTTATATTGTTCCCCCAAAACGAGCGAATCGGCATGCGTAGAAATTTTTTGTAAATGCTGGGTAGTTAATCGATGGAAGAAAAATAAAACCACACCTGTAACAATAAATGTTTTGAGAAAATTGAATAATAATTTAAGACCCAGTATTGAAAACATTTCTTGCCATAGATGCTCGAGTGTTGAATACAAATGCAGTTCGCCGAGCTGATACTCTATATCGTTGCTGTACTTAACTAGCGGGATCACCGTGTGAATTTTTGCATCACGTACCGGAGCGCCAGTGCTCAGCTTCGAGGAATCCTCCCAGCTTAGTTCTACCCGATCCAACGAACTTGAGCGCAGCAAACCATCAAGAGACGCTTGCGCACCGCGTTCGTTTAAATCCCAAATCTGCTCGGTCAATACCTCTGCAAACATCAACTGCACGTCTTCGTGCGCCTCTTCCACCGCTGTCACGCCGTTTTGATAGGAAGAGATCAGCTCAAAGGCCGTAATCAACAAAGCGAGCAAGGTGCTAGCGGTGATCATGACAACGACCAACCGGCGACCGAGGCGGGAACGCAGGAACTCTGGCAATAGACGGCTATTGATAACAAAGACTCACTGAAGTTTTATAGATGCTGGTTGATTGCTGCAATTTTGGCAATTAGTATGACTTATTGCGTTAGAGTATTTCCATCAATACAGGATTCGACAGACGTCTTTACCCTATCAACATTACACGATAGGCTTTTCATGAACGATCATTATACGAACTTCAGCGCACTGGGGTCTACCAAGGTTATTGTATGTCAGGGAAGTCATTGAAGCGCCTTACATTGCTCGTTTGCCTGCTGGTGCTAAGCGCTACTCCCGCTCTCAGTACAGCAAATGCAAAAGTCGTTTTCCTCAGTGCAGGACCAGCTGACAGTCCCTTTTTTAGCCAAGCGATCAAAATCATGCAGGTCGCCGCTAGCGACCTCGAACTGGATTTGGAAGTAGTCTATGGCGATGACGACTTGTTCGTCATCCGCGAACAGGCAAAAGCCCTGTTCATGCGCACTAACCGGCCAGACTACCTCGTGATGCTCAACCATCGAGATATCACCGTTGAAGTCATGCGACAAGCTGACGAGTACGGCGTCAATACTCTGCTGTTCAATAGCAGCTTTTCGGATGACGTATTTACACAGTTTCGGCACGGGCCCAATCCACTGCATCACTGGATAGGACAAGTTATACCTAATGACGAGCAATCCGGCCGTTTAGTTGCACAAAAGCTGATCGAGCAGGCGCGCGAAGCCAATGCCCGTGATGAACAAGGAAAAATCCAAGTGGTAGCCATCAACGGCTCCCTTCGGTCTGTCGCTTCTGCGAAACGCAAAAAAGGCCTGCTTGCCTATATTAACGAGCAGGACGATGTTGTACTCAATCAAGTGGTCAATGCCAACTGGGGCCGATCAGAGGCAAGGGACAAAACACAAAAACTGCTGCAACGCTTCAAAGACACCACGGTTGTTTGGACTGCAGCTGACTACATGGCGTTAGGCGCAGCGCAAGCGATCGAAGATAGCGGTATGCAAGCGGGCCAAGATGTTTTTACTGCAGGTGTGGACTGTTTACCAGCAGCCTTTGAGCCCATTCGAGCAGGCAAGCTGGCAGGTTGTGCGGGTGGCCACAGCTTTGATGCAGCTTGGGCCATGGTGGTAATTTACGACCACCTCCACAAACACGCCGAGCAGTTCGTCAACGAAAAAACGAAATTCTATTGGAGCACTGCTCGTGATCTATCGACCATGAACTATCTAGTAGACACAACCCGCTGGGACAACATTGATTTTAAAACTTTTAGCAAAACCCACAAGGGAGAAAAACCTTACAACTTCGGTGCTCGATTAATTGTCGAGTCCGCGAATACCTCCGCTGTTCAAAAACCAAAAACACAGTAGTTCAACTATCATTTTTCACCGCTGAGCGCAGTTCGTCAGACTCAAGCCTGAACGATAATCAGTGTGCAATCTGCGTTGTCTTGTCTAATTTTTTTAACAGGAGCGTATTCGTCACAACCCACAAAGGCTTTTGCGCTCGCCATATCGGGAAACTCAACCACCACAATGCGCGTTGGGCTCCAAAGCTCGCTCTCCACCACTTCCATATCGCCACCGCGTACGCGATATACACCGCCAAACTTTTCTGCGATGGGCTTGGCCAGTTTTTTATACTGCTCGTAGACCTCAGGGTTGTGTATTTTGGTGTCGACGATAACAAACGCGCTCATGCTTTTTCCTTGTTTAAATTGTCAAAAAAGATGCAACCTATTGGCAGCAAGCTTCAGTCTCGTTCCGAGTCGGTCTTGGCCATCACGTCATCTGCGTAGCGATTGCCCGCGACGGTCTGCTCGTTGATCAAACCATCTAACTCGGCCACCACATCGTCACTGAGCTGCAACTCACTGGCACCGCCATTGTCGTGCATCCACTCAATGTGTTTTGTACCCGGAATAGGCACCAAAGTTTTGTTGCCGCGACTGTCTTTTTGCGCCAACAACCAAGCCAAAGCCAACTGGGCCGGCGTGCATTGCTGACGTTCGGCGATGGCGTTAAACGGAGTCAACAGCTGTTGGTTCTTTTGGAAATTTTCAGGCTCAAAACGAGGCCGAGCTATCGTGGCTCGAATATCGTCCTTGCCAAGCTTGCTGACATCTTGCGCAGAACCCGGCAAAAACCCACGCGCCAGCGGCGAGAACGGAACAAAAGTGACACCTAGCTCTTCGCAGGTTTTCAACATGCCGCGCTCGGGGGTGCGCGACCACAGCGAGTATTCTGACTGCATCGCCGCAATGGGGTGTTCGGCGTGCGCGCGACGCAATGTGTCACTGGCCATTTCTGACAACCCTATTGCACGAATTTTCCCTTCTGCTTTCAGCTCGGCCAGAGCACCAACACTCTCTTCGATAGGCACGTTGACGTCGAGCCTGTGCATATAATAGATGTCGATCACGTCCGTCTGTAAACGACGCAGGCTGTCTTCACATTGCCGCTTAAGCGTGGCGGGTCTGCCATCAATATTGGGCTTGCCGGCGGCGTCTTTGCTCAAGCAGCATTTGCTGGCTAACACGTATTCACTGCGCCGGTGTTTGAGTGTCTCTCCAATCAAAGTTTCGTTGTGCCCGCCACCGTACATCGTGGCCGTATCCAAAAATCGATAACCGTTGTCGAGCGCTTCGCACAGCAGTTGACGCGATGTCGCCTCATCAGCGACTCCATAGCCCATCGACATGTTCATACAACCAAGACCAATAGCCGAAACGGTCAGCGGGCCAATTTTTCGATCGTGCATAGCTAAGCAACTCTCTGTGAAAGCATACGGAACAAGCAACACAATACCACGCAGAGGGAAAGCCGCTAAACGCTAAGTTTTTACTGGGTGAGATACACGATATACTGCAGGGCGAGTTACAGCCTAGCGCCTCCGAATCAGGACATATGTTCAGCAGCTCAAGTACTGTGGAAAATCCCCCCCATTGAATGGTCTAAGCAGCACAGCAACCAAAACTTGGCAGAACACCCCCATGTTAGCCAGATATGGTGTGGTGCTTTTACAGTGCCTGTGTGTGGTTTTGTTTTTCACTGTCTTCATTGTCGACAAGAGCCTGACACACCAAGAGTTGCACTTCGATCAGGTGTCCGAACTGGAAGTACAGCTACTGCAGGGCGAACAGGAAGTGCCGGAAACACATGAGCTTGAGCAAGCTACCTCCACTAACGCGCGTAAAAAGCATTTCCGAGTCATGCTCCCCACAACAGAAAGCCTCATGGGGAAATCAATCCTGATTTCTGGTTTTCGCCACTACGTAGAGGTAAAAATCAACCATAAGACGTTGCTGGTCGCAGGCAGCAAAAAACACCGCTGGGCACACAATTACAGCCCAATACTTCCTATCCCACTCAGTATCGCCAGTAGCAGTTTAGTATTACTCGAAAACAACAACGCTCCTTACTTAGATATTCACACCACTGCCTACGGGGTTGTCCAACCTCTGATAGGCCAAGTCTGGATAGGTCACGACAACGATATTCAGCTCGTGGCTGAGCGACTTCGACTAAGCAAGTTCTATATTCCTTTTGCTACCTTTGGCATATTGCTCGCGTTGATTATATTTTTAGCTATCGACTCCGCTTTATTTGCAGAGAGCCAAAAGTATTTTATTTTAACCATGCCTCACCTGCTCTACGCGCTGATATGCCTTCCCGAGCCTCCATTTGCTGACTCTGTTTTATGGTTCAAATTACACTACGTCAGTGTCATCGCCACGGCTTTGTTTTGGAGTCATTTTGGTATTAAGGAGCTCGGACTCAACAATAAATACTTGGACTACGCGATCTGGATAACAGCGCTGATGGCTGTGCCATATTTTTTTATGAGCGAGGCGACTCAAGTATTTAACTGGGGCTTAAACTACCATGTCAAAGTAGCCTTTGCTGTTGGACTAGCACACTATTTTTACGTCGGCTGGAAGCGCCCTGAAAGCAACGGTCGGTTTAAAAACACGGTGTTCATCATTGTGGGTGGGTTTCTTGCGGGCGCCGGTGCGGCTGATATCGCAGGTGCTTACAGCTCCGGCATTGAAATTCGAGACAGCCTTGTGCCCTTAGTCTCACTGGTGATGACTTGTGTTATTTTGGTGATTACTGCTGTAAATATGCGCAGGCGTGGCAAACAGTTGCTGGACCACCAAAGCAATATGATTGAACTGGTGAACCAAAGAACCGCCAAATTAGAAGAAACCCAAGCACAGCTCCTGCAGCACCAAAGATTCAAAACGCTCAATGCGATGGGCTCTGCCATAAGCCATGAAATTAAAAACCCACTGGCCGCGCTTAAAAATGATTTCAGATTGATCACTTTGAAGCAAAAAACAAAAAACTTTGCAGACAACTACCCACTCGAGCGCATCGACAGAAATATTCACCGAATAGACAACACACTCACTGTCTTAACTGACTATTCCAAAATGCAAAGCATTAAAACCCAGCGGCAGAACATATCCACTTGGCTAGAAGAGCTCTTGGCGGAAGAGGACCTAGAAATGGCCCACCCCGACGTTCAATTTAGCGTCAATCTAGAATCGGGTCTGTTCACCCGCTTCGATCCCGAATCGCTCCGTCGCGCTGTTCTAAACCTGATGGACAACGCATTAAATGCTGTTTCGGAGCAATCACAACAGCAAATATGTTTGACTCTAAAAAGCTCCGCTAATCGTATAAAACTAACAATTGAAGATTCAGGCCCAGGTTTTGGCAGCCACGATTTGCTTGAGCTTTGCGAGCCACTGGTCAGTGGATCGGCAACAGGTTTAGGGCTTGGTTTAGCGATTGTCAGTGACATCGTGAAGCTTCACGATGGAATACTTGAACTCTCGGAATCTACCAAGTTACCCGGGGCAGCCGCCACCATAAACCTGCGCATAACAGAGCATTGACCGTATACACCGCCAGGGCTTGCCGGCTAAAAAATCCGATAGATTTAACGCCTAGTTTTTCAACGTCGAACACCCTATCCTGAAGCGCTCACCCTTGATGAGACGATGCGTTATACTATGCATGTTGTTGAATACTTTTTATCTTCCGCTAAGAAGGACAACTATTTTACCATGCGTCACTTCAAGTTGGCTTGCCTAGCGAAGTTCAACCCCCTGCCATTGCTGCTGCTCGTCGTATGGTCTGTATGTGGCTCTAACACCGCTAACGCATCGGTAGCTAAGGTTGTGTTTTTTTGCCCAACCCCTGCAAGCAGTCCTTATTTTAAAGTCTCTACTGAGGTTATGCGGGCAGCTGCTAAGAACCTCGACTTAGACCTAGAGATTATCTACGGCGACAATAACGCCAAAACGAGCCAGCGCAAATTAGAGCAGCTCTTCAGCAGAGACAAATTACCAGACTACTTGCTCTTGCTCAATCGTCGCAACTCCACCGCCAACATCATGTCTCGCGCAGACGCTCTGGGCATACACACAATCCTATTTCACGGTGCATACACCAACTCCAGCTTTCGGCAACTGCGCGAAGGTCCCAATGCATTAAAACATTGGATTGGCCAAGTGTTGCCTGATGAAGTTCAGTCTGGTTGGCTGCTTACCGAGCGACTAGTACACGCTGCACGGGCCGCTAATGCATACGACAAGAACGGCGTTATTCAGGTGGTCGGCATCAATGGCTCTCTGAACAGCACAACATCGCGACTGCGTGATTTTGGCATGCGCACATATGTCACCAGCCAACCAGATGTCAATCTTCAAAAAGTTTTACACGCCAATTGGCGTCAAAACACAGCTCGTGTAAAAACCACCCAATTACTGCGACGCTACGAAGACACAACTGTTATCTGGGCCGCCAACAACACCATGGCAATCGGTGCCACAGAAGCTTGCATTGCCTTGGCATGCACACCGGGCGAAGACATGTTTATCGCTGGCATGAACTGGCTACCGTCGATTTTTGAACCCATGCGGCAAAACAAAGTAGTTGGAACGGTGGGTGGGTATATATTTGATGCCGCCTGGGCAATGGTATTGGCGTTTGACCATCACAACGGCTCTCTAGACAACTTTGTTGATGAACGCACCAAGTCGTATTTCATAGGCAAAGACGACATTGATGCCGCTGAAACTTTGATGCACCCGACATACTGGAATGCCATCGATTTTTCGCAGTATTCAAAAACAAAAAACGGCAACGCCATATACAACTTCGATGCAAAACAGCTGCTGCTTAAAGCGAGTGAAAGTTGATAACAAAAAAGCAGCAACTTTAATCAGAGAACGACAAGCACCAAAAAGCCCTGTTTTGGTGCATGCTCAAGACACCCCTAGCTGTCTGTATTTATCATCATCTCAATTGCCACAATACAAGCCCTCATCAACCTGCGCTCTTTCGCCAGCGCAACAACTGTTCACTTCGACCTTCGCAAAGCCAAAAGCACACAGCACACCAACCACAGCGCCGCCTTACTGCTTACCTGTACTCGCATTGCGCAAAACTTCTTCACGGCCGGAAGTGTCCAGCGGCAAACGCAGCTGAGCAACCGTACCCTTCATCTCTCCTTGAGATGAAATATGCAGTTGGCCACCTAGAAATTCCACCAGATTCCGAGACAAGGTCAAGCCCATGCCAAACCCATATTGTTTGGTCGAGAACAGCGGATCAAAGACTTTTTCCAGATCGCTTTTTTCTATGCCACAACCTGTATCGGTGATTTCCAACACAGCATGAACACCCTCTCGGCATGCTTTCAGGTAAATGACACGCTGCTGCTCGTGCGGCAGGTTTTGCAGCGCGTGTTCTGCGTTCTCTAGGAGATTCCGCACCACCATATCCAACTGAAACTGATCGACAAAAACCGGAAGATCCGATGCAAGGTCACTGCGCAATTCGATGCTTTGATCGATCTGCAGTTTGTTTTCAACGTAGTCGAACATCCACTGCGCAAGATTCACCACCTGCCAGTGCTGGTTGCTTTTATTGCTCATTCGCCGTAACTGCTCGACCGTTTCATCACAGCGATCAATATTTCGCTCGATGCGAGCAATTGAAGGCGCATCGTCCGTGTTGACGTAGCGAGCCTTTAACAGCATGACCGTCGCTTTGATCGAACCCAGCGGGTTGCGTAGTTCATGCGCCACCATCGCAACCAAAGAACCAATCGTTGCCAGGCGACTCTTCTCAACCAATTGCTGATTAAGATCCTCCAGATGATTGGTACGCTCCCCGACTAAGCGCTCAAGATCGATTTGCTGGTGCTCACGTCGGATAAAATCCTGCTGCAGGCGATAGCCCATACCATTAATCGCATCCACCAACACCTGAAGTTCATCTTGAGTTTTTCGTTCCCCACGCTCCAGCGAAAGCGGTTTGTAGCTTTCTCCCAGCGCGAGGGAGTCTGCGTGTTGGGATATTTTGCGCAAATGCACAGTGGCAATACGATGAAAAAAGTACAACAACACACAAGCGACAATTAAGGTTTTCAGAAAATTAAACAACAAGCGCACACCGAGCAAGGACACCATCTCAGAGCGCAGTTGATATAGGCTGGAATACAGCGTCAATTCGCCCAGCAAGAACGGCTCGCCCGCGCGCAGCGTGTGCAGCGGAAACACCGTTTCTATATCGGCACGATGCTCAAGCTCACCCTCAGTCATCAACGTATGCCCTTCCCAGCTAAGATCAACCTTGTCTATCGCGTTGAGCTTGACCAAGCCCTCAATCGACACTTGCGCCGCACGCTCGTCCAGTGCCCAAATTTGCTGGATCAACACATCGCCGTGCACCAATGTCAGCTCTTGGTGCATGCGTTCTATTTCTGAAACACCCTGATAATAAGAAGCTCGCAATTCAAAGCCTGTTAAAATCAAGGCAAGCAAGGAACTACAGCTGATCATCACAACCACGAGTCGGCGGCCGAGGGCAGACTTTAAAAAGTCTATGGAGAGTTGGTGAGAGATAAGAGAAACTTCGCTGTGATAACGGTAACCTAAGCAACAATAACGGCCCTACACGTTGATATTGTTACTCCCTAAAAATAAGTGCGGAAATCAAGCGGTTTGTGCTGTGAGCAGCTTGCAATACGCTATAAGATCCGGACCAACACCAGTATAAACTTAAAACAGGTCAGTTAAACATGGCGAAGCCCTTGACGCGCTTTTTCCAAAGCCCATTACTGTGCATTTGTCTTCTGCTTGTTTTCAGCAGTGTCAGCGCGGCAGAATTGACAGCAAGTAAAAAAGTGGTTTTCCTCAGCCCATCTGATCAAAAAAACCTGTTCTTCCACCAAACCGTCACCATCATGCAAGAGGCCGCCACTGACCTCAGTTTGGATCTGGAAGTCATTTATAGCAACGATCTCATCGAGGTGTCAGAACATGCCCGCGCACTACTCCAGCGCACAGAACGCCCCGATTATCTGATACTAACTAGCTTGCACGGCATCACTGAAGAGCTAATGGTTCAAGCTGACAGGCTTGGCATTCATACTTTGCTATTCAACTCGGGTATTCCCCACGCGACAATCGGTCGATTTCGCTACGGTGACACAGCACTCAAGCACTGGGTGGGGCAAGTACTACCCGACGACCAACAAGCCGGGCGTTTAGTCGCAGAAAAACTCGTGCAAGCGGCACGCACAGCAGGAAAATTCGACGCGTCTGGTCGAATCCAACTGATCGGACTCAACGGCTCGATGCGTTCAACTGTTAGCGAACAGCGAGAAATCGGCTTACGGCAATATGTCTCAACACAGTCGGACGTCCATCTTCAACAAGTGGTTTACACAGAGTGGACGCAAGAAGAAGCACGCCGCAAAACCCGCTTACTGCTCAACCGCTTTGACAATTTATCGGTTGTGTGGGCGGCGTCCGATGCCTTGGCGCTGGGTGCGGCACAAGCCACAGACTCCCTTGAGTTGAGCCCCGGTAACGACGTTTTTACCGCCGGTGTCGATTGGCTGCCAGACGTTCGACAAGACATCATAGATGGCAAAGTTGAGGGCACAGTAGGCGGCCACTATTTTGATGGTGCCTGGGCGCTGATTGTGATCTTCGACCACGTCAACGGGGCCAACAAAAAGTTTGTGGATGAACGCACGCTATTTCATTGGGTGGATAAAAACAACGTCGACGCCATCAGCAAAATCATGGACCCGCACTGGCGGCAAAGCTTGGATTATCGTCGGTTCAGCAAGACACACAACCACAATGCCAACTACCGCTTCAGTATTGAGCGCATCTTAGAAGACCCGCAATAAGCCTGATTAGACGACTAAAAAAAGCACCTAGTACTTAAACTTCAGCCACGGCACTGCGCCAGAATGCATCCATCAACGGGTCTTTCAGTAAGTCTCGTTTGCTGCACAGCCCAATCACAAAATCGTCCAGATCCGACAACCAAGGCAATACCTGAATTGCACTTCGCTGCGGACTGGCGGTAATAACTATCTCAGGCACCACGGCCACGCCAAAACCCAAGCTCACCATGCTCACCACCGCTTCGTGGCCACCCACCTCGGAATACAACAAGGGGTTGATACCACGTGATTGCAGATGTTTCAGCAAGCGCTCCCGTGCCAGCCCGCGCTCCGCCAATACCAAAGGAGTCGATGACCAATCGGGCTCTTCGTCCTTTTTTAGATGTGCTTGCATCGTTTTTTGCAGCGGCCCTTTGTCGCTGGGTCCGATCAACACCAGCGGCGACCGCCGAAGTGGCGCAAAAGCAAGTGATGCGGGTAGCCGGTCCGGTTCGGCGACCACCGCACAGTCTTCTTGGCCCGCCAGCACTCGCTCAATACCATCCGCCTGATCACCCGTGTGCAGCAACAACTCAATGCCCGGATAGCGCTTGCGCAGCGGCGGCAGTACTTTGGCCAGTACGGTGTAGCTGGCGGTCACCGACGCATACACACGCAGCTGCCCGTGCAATTGCTCTTCGTTGCCACCAAGTGCTGCGCGTAAGGCCGACCACTCGGCCAGCCAGCGCCTCGCCAACTGCAAGACTTCGCGACCTGCAGGAGTAATCGCCACGTGCCGTTTGTCGCGCTCCATCAGGGGAGCGCCAACGGCGTCTTCAAGCCGCGCCAACTGCCGACTCACCGCCGACGAGCTGAGGTTGCAACGCGTAGCTGTCTGGCCAAAATGCAGCGTATCGGCCAGCGTCACAAACACCTGCGCACTGCGTAAATCCATCAAACTCACTCCATCTTGGCAGGCAAACAGCCTGATGCACCAAACGCAATACAATATCCCTAATATCTCATTTTACGCAACAGCACTTTTGCATTATCCTAGCCGGCGTCTACTTACACACATATGGTATCTCTCTCATGGGCCAGAACTATTTCAACACCCTGCCACTGCGCGTGCAGCTGGAAGAACTACAAAAATGCCGTTTCATGGAGCCAGAAGAATTCTCCGAAGGCGTCGACTACATCCGCGGCAAAAAAATCGTCATCATCGGCTGTGGCGCACAGGGCCTCAACCAAGGCCTAAACCTGCGTGATTCTGGCCTCGACGTCAGCTACGCGTTACGCCAAGCTGCCATCGACGAAAAGCGCCAGAGCTTCAAGAGCGCTAGCGAGAATGGCTTTACCGTTGGCACCTACGAAGACCTCATCCCCACCGCCGACATCGTCATGAACCTCACCCCTGACAAGCAGCACACCGCTGTAGTCAACGCGGTGCAGCCGCTGATGAAAGACGGCGCAACCTTGGACTACGCACACGGCTTTAACCTGGTCGAAGAAGGCATGCAGGTGCGCCCTGAAATCACCGTGGTGATGATGTGCCCCAAGTGTCCAGGTTCTGAAGTACGCAACGAATACGTGCGTGGCTTTGGTGTGCCAACACTGATCGCTGTTCACCGTGAAAACGACCCTAACAACGACGGCATGAAGATCGCCAAAGCACTGGCTTGTGGCACCGGCGGACACCGCGCAGGTGTGCTCGAGTCCTCTCCAATCGCCGAAGTAAAATCGGACCTGATGGGCGAGCAGACTATCCTCTGCGGCATGCTGCAAACTGGCGCTATCTTGTGCTTCGACAAAATGGTCGAAGAAGGCATCGACGCCGCATGGGCCGCCAAGTTCATGCAGTACGGTTGGGAGACTGTCACCGAAGCACTCAAGTACGGCGGCATCACCCACATGATGGATCGCCTCAGCAACCCAGCCAAAATCAAAGCGTTTGAACTCTCCGAAGAGCTCAAGCAACTGATGCGTCCGTTGTTCCAAAAGCACCAGGACGACATCATGTCCGGTCACTTCTCTAGCACCATGATGGCTGACTGGGGCAACGACGACGTGAACCTGCTGAAGTGGCGCGCTGAAACTGGCGAGACCAACTTCGAAAAGCAAGCCATCACTGATCTCGAAATCACCGAGCAGGAATACTTCGACAAAGGCACCCTGCTGGTCGCCATGATCCGTGCCGGCGTTGAGCTGGCTTACGAGACAATGGTCGAAGCCGGTATCGTAGAAGAGTCTGCCTACTACGAGTCACTGCACGAGACACCGCTAATCGCCAACACCATCGCGCGCAAGAAATTGTACGAGATGAACGTCGTGATCTCCGACACCGCCGAATACGGCTGCTACCTCTTCGACCAAGCAGCACGCCCACTGTTGGCCGAGAAGTTCATGCCTAAGATCAAAAAAGACGTCATCGGCGGCGGCTTGGAGCTCAAAGACAACGGCGTAGACAACGCTCAACTGATCGCTGTCAACGGCTCACTGCGCAACCACTCTGTCGAAATCATCGGCGAAGAACTGCGCGGCTACATGGGCGAGATGAAAGCTATCGTTTAAAACGAGGCTTTATCGCTCACGCGGAACAGGCCACGGTATCTCGCGATACCGTGGCTTTTTTATGCGAGACACCCTCTGCCAATTGCATGCGCTGGCGTCCGGGGCTTTCCCCGATGCGCTGGTGATTATCGAGGCAACAAGGCTGATTCAACACAGTACCGCAGGTGCAATAAGCCAAAGGCGCATCGCACGATTCGAAGCCAGAGACATCCCCCGATGCGCCGTGGCTTATCGAGGCAACAGGGCTGATCCCACACAGTACCGTAGGTGCAATAAGCCGAAAGCGCATCGCACGATTCGAAGCCGGAGACCTCCCTCGATGCGCCGGGGCCTATCGAGGCTACAGGGCTGATTCCACGCAGTACCGTAGGTGCAATAAGCCAAAGGCGCATCGCACGATTCGAAGCCGGAGACACCCCCCGATGCGCTGGGGCTTATCGAGGCAACAGGGCTGATCCCACACAGTACCGCAGGTGCAATAAGCCGAAAGCGCATCGCACGATTCGAGACCGAAGACCTCCCCGATGCGCCGGGGCTTATCGAGGCTACAGGACTGTTTCCACACAGTACCGTAGGTGCAATAAGCCGAAGGCGCATCGCACGCTTCGAGGCCAGAGACTTCCTCGATGCGCCGTGGCTTATCGAGGCTACAACAACAAGGTCACGTCGCTGACAGGCCGGGTACAACACGCCAACACATAGCCGTCTTCGATTTCCGACTCGCTTATACCGCCATTTTGCACCATATGGGTGTCACCACTCATCACTTTAACTTTGCAAGTACCGCAGACACCAAAATTACAAGCACTGGGCAAATTGAGCCCAGCATCTTTAACTGCTTGCAGCAGGGTGGCGCCCTGATTGCTGTCGCAGCTTCTGCCAGACAAGGAAAAATTCACCAACGCGGGCGTGCTTTCGTCCAACACGGTGTCTTCAACAATCGGTGACTCACTGGGCTCTTCGAGCAGAGGGGCTTCAAAGCTCTCTTCGTGGTAGCGCTCCATATCGAAGCTCACCGCTATCAGCACATCTCGTACGGCCTGCATAAACGGCGCAGGCCCACAGCAAAATATTTCGCGCTCGTAAAAATCTGGCGTACTCAACTCCAAAATCAGCTGATTAAATCGCCCTGTGTATCCACTCCACGCCGCAAACTCATCGCGTTTGGATACAATCCACGTCAGATTAATGCCCAACACACGCGCGGCACAGTTCTCTATCCGGCTGCGCAAAATAATATCGGACGGCCGTTCCGCCGCATGGATAAAGCTGATATCCAAATCACTGCCACGATCGTAGAGAAAATTCATCATCGAAGCCATGGGCGTAATACCACTGCCTGCCGAGATAAAACAATACTTTTTGGCTGGATAGTTATAGAGATGGAACTGCCCCGCCGGCCCGTACGCACGCACCTTCATGCCCGGTTGCAAGTTATCCAACATCCAGCGCGTGCCGATGCTGTCTTTTTGCGCTTTAACCGTCACCGACAAACTCATCGGTCGTGACGGGCTCGAAGAAATCGTATAGGTGCGGTAGTGCATCTCGCCATTGATAGGCAGCTCTAAAGTAATAAACTGACCCGGCGCAAAACTAAAATAACCACCGCCTTCAGGCCTAAACGCAAAGCTCTTAGTCTCATTCACCTCGGGCACCACGCTGACCACTTCCAGCAGCTGATCTCGATCAACCCAGGGCGTCGACTGCTCTAGATAGACGTAGGGTGTCTCTCGCTCCTCGGCAGCAACGCGGCTCACCTCCTCCGCCATCGCTTTACTGCTCGGGTCATGCATTCCCGTCGACACGTCATCTATTGCTGTTCGCTCTGCCGGCGAGTCGAGCAATGGCCGTACTTGTGGTAATGCTTGAACTGGCCTCACGAGCTCTACCAGCGGTAACTCCAACACTCGCGCTGCATGGGTAGTCGATTCAACTGCGGGCTGCGCTGCTTGCTGTGCCAATGCCTGCAACATAAAAGCACAGTACCAATCAATAAACTGAGCCACACCGTCTTCGTGCATGGGAGAATAAGGACCTGGCTGATAGGCAGGGCTGTTGACGCCCGCCTGATTATTCTCAACCAGCACGCGATCTTGATCATTGGTCGCCAGCCAAACAGCCGTCAACTCATCCAGCTGATAATCAACACCCTCAACCGCGTCTTCGTGTACCAGCCAAGTCGTGTCCACACGAGTCTCTTTTGGCCCAATAGGCGTGACCACAAAAGTGACCGCATAATCAGAGAGAAAGTGATTCCAAGTATTGGGGTAATGAAAAAACAACAACGAGCCCAGCGCGCGATCAGCACAGTCCACCATCGGCTTAGCCGACGCGACGTCACGAGACAGAGTGAACGACTCAGCCCCATCGGAGAGTGGAACACGCTGCACGCGATATTGTCCGCTCTCAGACAAATGAAAACGACTTGGCAAGCCCACCGCTTCGCATTTATCCCAGTGAGCTTCAATCTCGCCCGCGCCGCCTTCGGTGGCGACACCCGTCATGGCGGGGTCATCGGAATAAGTCAGGCAAAGCTCTGGATGACTTGCCGAACAGTGGTAACATTCGCGATTATTTTCAATCACCAATTTCCAGTTACCCGCCTCGACAATCGAGCTACGATGCGCAACCTTGGCACGCCGCAAACGATGCGGTTTTAGGTATTGCCCAACACGCTGTTCAAGCGCTGAAATATCGGCAGCCTCATCCGCCAAGCAGATAAAAACAAGCCCTTCTATGGCCTTGCAATGCACCGAATGCAGACCGTGTGCTTTTGCATCAAAGTCCTCGCCCATGTCCTTGGCGTAGGCCAAATTACCGTCTAGATCGTAAGTCCACTGGTGGTAGGGGCAGACAAGGTTAGCGTTATTACCACGGCTTCCTGTGCACACCTTTGAACCGCGATGACGACAACTGTTGTGAAAAGCACGCAGCTCATTTTGGCTGTTTCGTAGCACCACCACATTGGCATCGCCAATCTCATAATTAAACCAGTCGCCCGCTTTTGGCACATCGGCTTCGTGCCCAACAAACAACCACTGCTGGTAAAACAACAACTTTAAGTCTGCTTGAAACACGTCTTCGTCAGTGTAAAAAGCTTGCTCCAGACTATAACCCGCACGACGACGATGCAGCAGCGCTGCCAAATGAGCTTCCCGGTCCATAGCTTTTCTCTGAGATCAATCTCGCCCCATAACAGGGCACGCATGACAACACGCTGTGTCGACACATTCGCGCACATCGTTGCACAAAGACAACTGACAAAAGTGCACTACACGCGACCTGTATCTGCGCTTTTTTGACCAACGACCAGAGTAGAAATAAAGTGCTGGTTACTACAATCGCCGAGCCAAAACCCTTGTAAACTCCCGCAACTTTTTGCCAAATCAAGCAGAGCTATTTACACTTAAATAAATCGTCGGCGGAGACTACATTGAGCAAATTAGCGACTCGAAAACGCAACAAAAAGAATATCTCTCGTTTTCAAAAACTATTGCAGCGAGTCGACAGGCTCAAACTTGAAATCGTCAACAGAGATAAGGCGATTGACGCTTTGGCCGAGCGCATACGCGTGGAGATATACCCGCGTGAACAAGTAGCGGCCAAAGCTAATGTCGAGCTGCTATACCGATTGCTCGATCTCGGCCAGCGCAAGTCATGGAGCAATTGGCAGCGCCAAGAACTGGAACTGTGGATCAAAGACAACCTGCATGTAGTTGCCGTGAACAACTTGCTCAGCGATGAACTACGGGACGCGGTGGCGCGCTACGACGCATTTCGCATGGGTGTGGAGCTCGACGAAAACGACGGCCGCTCACCCGGAGACCAACTAGACGAACTCATCGACCAGCACGAAAAAATGCAGCAACAAGAAACGGAAGATTTGTTTGCAGATATAGAAAAAAACATGGGCACCATGATCGAAGACGTGCTTGAGCAAGAGCTAGGACCGCGACCTGTTGAACTAAAACCTCACCATGCGGAGTCGACACTCGACGAGCTACAACAAGCTTACGATAAATACCGCGAGCAACGCCGCCAAGAACTAGAGCACGAATTTCTCAATACATTAAACGGCTTGAAAGATGGCACGCTGCAAGACAACGACGACGAATTTGACCCCTATCAATTCGACGAAGAATTTGCGCAAGATTTTGAAAGCAGCGACAAACGCATCCACCTAGACAACGCCACCATCCAGCGATTATTCCGCAGCACCGCCGCCGTGCTACACCCCGATCGCGAAGCCGACCCCGACAAACGCCTAGCCAAGCAATCACTGATGGCTAAACTGCTCAGCGCGCGCAAAAACGGCGACGTGCTGACCTTGCTCAGCCTGCACCAAGAACACGTTGAAAACGGAGAAGCCCTGAGCAAAGCAGACGAAAAGCAGCTAACCGCCGCGCTGGAAGAACAAGTGCGCGAGCTCGAAGAAGAGCTGCAATACTACGAACCCACGTCGCATTTTCACGACATGGCGTTCGCTTTTTATAGTCCTTCTAAAAAGAAACTCGAAAATAACCTTCAGGAACACATTGACGATGTCGAGTACACCGCTCAAGCCATCAATGACAGCGTGCAAGAACTCAGCAGTATGAACGCACTAAAACCGATCTTGCAGATTCGCTTTGATCACCGCCGCCAAGACCTTATGGACGCGTATTATGCTGGCGAAGAGTTTGAGGATTATTGATGCGTGTGCTTTTAGATCTTAAAAGTACTGCTTCTTAAAAAGTAAATCTGTCGCCTTGATAGGCTCAACGCCAAGGCATCGTCGCGGCATCTCGCAGTTTTGCATTGCCCTCACTTTAGTCAATTGCCAAGCTCCTGACCTCGACAATGCCTTGTGTCATAAACGGCATAAACATTAAATCATCGCTTACCGAGATATCAGCCAAGCTGGGCTTCGTTGGCTCTTGTCGTAGAAGAGCGCCTGAATTATCGAGAGTAAACAACTCGCCGGTGATCCAATCATTGAGCACATAACCAGAACGGGTTTTTGCAATGCCGTCCAGGTTGCCCAAGCGCTCAGCGCCGAGCACAGGCGAAATCGATTGATCCTGTAGATCAACTCGCCAGACACTACCCAATACGTCCGTGCTGAAATCATCGTGCAAGCCTGCACCCCAGCTGGCCACCAGCAACGAGTCTTGATCTACCAGCAGCCCATTAGGATGTTGTAGTTTGGAAGATTGCAGCCACTGATGTATTTGACCGTCTTGGTATCTATAGATGCTCTGCTGCATCAAATCACTAATATACGCAACCTTGTCACCTGCGCTGATATCATTCAGGAAAACCGCTGATGGCACTTCAATTGTGCTTTCCAGTATGCCTTTTTCTAAGTCGACAACATGCACCTTGTCGATGTCGGCCACCAGCAATTGGCCCTGCACTATTGCCATACCCTTTGGGGCGTCCATACCGCCCACCCAGTTTTTTGCCAACAGTCGGCCATCAATACTCAGCAACGACAAATAGCCGTTGCCGTCTTTATCACCAGCTGATCCGTTGATATTGCTCACAACAAGCTGCTGCCTATTTGTATCTAAAATCACCGACTCAGGCTGATCAAAACCGTCGAGCTGCCAGAGCAAATCTGACGCTAGAACGCTGTTCGACAATACAAATAGTGCACACGCGCTTTGCTTTTTCATCGCTTTCTCCAAAATAGATATCGGAAAGCAAAGCATCTATAAACGATACTTTACTTGCAACAAATACCACTATTGGTATCATTAAATGATACCAATTGACAGAAGCACGCATCATGGAACAACACCTGATGAACGAAGTGTTTGAGCTACTCAAACGCACCCTCAAAAGCCGCAAGATGACCTACGAGGCGCTAGCTACCGAGTTGGACCTGTCGGTGCCCACTGTAAAAAGGCTGTTTATCGAGCAAGACTGTAAGCTCAGTCGCTTAGTGAAAATATGTGATGTACTGGACTTGTCAATTGCTGACCTGATGGACACGGCTAAGCGCGCCAGTGCAGAGGCTGACTACCTACCCGAAGAGACTGAAGAAGCTTTTGTGCAGCACCCCGACCTACTGAACTACTACACCCTATTGCGCGAACCTGTCAGCACAGATGCTATCGCCGCACACTACCAACTCAGCCCCGCCGATACGCAACTCTATTGCCGCGACCTTGAGCGCCTTGGCCTGCTAACACTCAATAACAATGGCCGCGTCAACCTACCTACCGACACACCGTTTAAAGTGCGCATCGACGGCCCCTTGAACAAACTCTACACAAAAATAAACACAGACTTTGTCGCCCATACCCTCAGGGCGATAAACAAAAACCCCAACTCCGCCGATTACTTCGATTCACTGTCGCGGCAACTACGCGCAGAAACCGCCGCGCACATACACGAAGAGATACAGCAACTGATCGAACGCATTGGCCGCTACGCGCGCCAAGACCGCATGGTATGCCAACCAGAAGAGCTAGAAAATCACAAATGGAGCTTTGTCAGCGCGCAGATGTCGTTGACACAGTTTTTGAAAGTTGGGCGGCACCGGGATAATAAGAAAAAAGCTAAGAGTTAACGTTTGGCCAATAGTTTATTAAATGCAAACTTTACGGCGCTAATCGCCGTGTTTAAGTACATTAGTAAACTCTATCCAACGACCCAATCACAATGCTCTAGCTAGTAAGATTATTTGGCAAAGCAGTCGCCACTGATAGAGTAGCCCGTCATGCAGCGCAGCGGAATGCGGGGAACCGCAGGTTCCAATGCCTCACCATCGCTACGCCACGCAAAGGTGTGAACATAGATCAGCACAGACGCCATCGCTGTACACAACCTACTCACGCCACTAAAACATCGCTCTTAGTAATTCAATGTTGTCTGGCACCACAAAAAAACGCAGCACTTGGGCTGCGTTTCTATAAGTTACTGCAGTGCTTAACCTACTCCGCAGGCATTCGCATCAACGCACAAATTTTGTTGCCCGCTGGGTCACGCAAATACGCCAAGTACATGGCGTTGGGTTCACCGGCACCGCGGATGCCCGGCGCGTCTTCGATAGATTCGCCACCGTTGGCCACACCAGCTGCGTGCCATGCATCGCCCTGCTCTGTGCTGTCAACCGCAAAGCCGATGGTGCTGCCGTTGCCGTTACAGGCAGGCTCGCCATTGATGGGGTTGGTGAGGATGAATACGCCTGTTTTACTCATGTAAAAGCAGCGACCTTTGGGGTCCATTTTGCCGGGCTTGACGTCGAGCACAGCAAACAACGCATCGTAAAATTTACGTGAGGCGTCCATATCGTTAACACCCAGCATGACATGACTAAACATGTGTATATTCCTGTTTTTATTGGTGGAAGATCAGGTGAAATAGTTCTGATGTGACAACATGCTGCCACAGTGCTCAGGTAGGCACAAGGTACAAGCAGCACGCTTGTGCGTGCCCTGGGCTCTGCGGGTTTTGTCGTCTAATCAGCTGAAGCTGAGCGCTCAAAAACTTCGGCTTCTGTGAGGTTATCCGTGTCATTAGCAAACGCGTAGTAGTCCGGCTTTTTGTCGATGAATATCTGGTGACTGAAGCTGAAGTCGCTTTGATCATCAAACAGGCCCGGTGGCATCATGTATCTGTCGGCAGCTTTAAGGTGGTAGAACAAATGCGTGCCGCAGTGTTTGCAAAAGCCACGCTCGGCCCAGTCAGATGAGTCGTATCGGGTAATCGCGTCTTCGGCACTGAAGCTGACATCACTGCCGCAATCCACCGCCAGCCACGGCCCGCTCCATTTTACGCACATGCCGCAATGGCAAGAACCCACATGTTGCACCACTTCCGCTGCGTTGAATTGCACCGCTCCACACAGGCAGCCGCCTGCTCCCGCTTTACTCTCCGACATGCTTCACTCCAACTTTTTTTACCATCGCTTGTCTTAACTATAAGCCTGCTGAGCAGCTTGTCTATTTTTTAGCCTCAGAGTTTCCGTTGCGAGAGCGAATGCCTGAGTCGCAATGTCAACATAGGTGTCGATTTTTAGTCCACAATCCTGTGCTGAAGCCGTTCTAATGAACGCGAAATTACGTGGGAGTATTCAATTTAATGCCTGAAAGCTATGACTTTGTCATCGTCGGTGCTGGCTCTGCCGGTTGCGTGTTGGCCAACCGTTTGTCGGCCAGCGGCAAGTATTCGGTTTGTGTGTTGGAGGCAGGCGGCACGGATTGGCGCTTTTTTGTGCAAGTGCCTATTGGCTACGGCAAAACCTACTACCAGCGCGCTGTGAACTGGATGTTCCACAGCGAAGAGGAACCGGGGCTTAACGGGCGCGCCAGCTATTGGCCACGCGGCAAGGTGCTGGGCGGCTCCAGCTCCATCAACGCCATGGTGTATATACGTGGCCACCGACAAGACTACGACGACTGGGCTGCAGCGGGAAACCCCGGCTGGAGCTATGAAGATGTGCTGCCGTATTTCAAAAAAAGTGAAGGCAATGCACAGGGCGACGAGCGATTTCATGGGCGTGACGGCGAGCTGCGTATCGACGATCAACGCCAACAAATGCACCCGCTAATTGAGTACTTTAAGCGCGCCGGAGCTGCGCTGGGGCTAGATATCAGTGAGGACTTTAACGGCGCACAACAGTCGGGCATTGGCGCTTACCAAAGCACTGTGCACCGCGGCCGCCGCATGTCGACCTCGCGGGCGTTCTTGCGCCCGGCGATGCGCCGCCCCAACCTCAGCGTGATCACCCGCGCCCACAGCACCCAAGTGGTGTTTGAAGGTAAACGCGCGGTGGGTGTGCAGTACAGCCGTCGAGGCAAGCGGCACACGGTGACGGCCAAGCGCGAGGTGATCCTCAGCGCGGGCGCGATCAACAGCCCGCAGTTGTTGTTGTTATCGGGTGTTGGGCCAGAGCAGCAGTTGCAGGCCATGGGCATAGAGCCAGTGCAGCACAGCCCTGCGGTGGGTCAGCACTTAAAAGACCACTTGGGTGTGGAGCTGCTGTTTAAAAGCCGCATCAAAACCCTCAACGACCGGCTCTACCCTTGGTGGGGCAAAGCACTGGCAGGCTTGCAATATTTTAGTACAGGCCGTGGGCCGCTGTCGCTGAGTCTGAACCAAGGCGGCGGCTTTGTGCGTAGTGAGCCATCGCTAAAGCAGCCCAACCTGCAGCTTTACTTTTCGCCGCTCAGTTACACGCGAGCGCCGGTAAAAACCCGCCCGCTGATGAACCCCGATCCCTTCTCGGCGTTTATGCTCGGTATCAGTAATTGCCGACCCAAATCCACCGGCAGTGTCAGTCTGCGAAGTGCCGACCCTTTAGCTGATCCGGTGATCGTGGCCAACTACTTTAGTGCACCAGAAGACATCACCGAGCTGATGCAAGGTATGCGCTACTTGCGTGAGCTTGCCAATACGGCTGCGCTGCGGGAAGTGATTGTTGACGAGTTTGTGCCTGGCAGCGAAGTACAGAGCGACGAGCAGATAATCAAATACATCCGCGATACCGCTTGGACGGTGTTCCACCCGTGCTGTAGCTGCCGCATGGGGCCGGACCCTGAGCACAATGTTGTTGACGCTCGCTTGCGAGTGCATGGCTTGCAAAATATTCGTGTGGCAGATGCCTCGATATTCCCCGACATTGTCTCGGGCAATACCAACGCCGCGTGCATTATGGTGGGTGAAAAAGCAGCGGATATGATTTTGCAGGATGCACAGAGATGATCGGCATCGTGTTTTTGGGATAGCCACCACGTGCGATGCGCCTTCGGCTTAGCGCAGCTACAAAACCCGCGCCTGTTTGGCTGCAAGAGGTTCGCGCGGCGCTTGCTCGAATCGCAGGGCAGCAACAGGTGTTAAATGTGCTGCTGAGGCCCTTTCTGATCATGACACGAGCCAGCTGCAAGTAGTAATATTCGCCATCTACTGTCGATATTGCCTGATTATGTTGTTCACTCAAACTCGCTTGTTGCTGCTCGGAATTACCACTTGTTTGTTGACGGCGTGCGGCGGTGGTGGCGGCTCTACTGAGAATGACCTTATTGATGATGCACCCGCGATTGTCACGCCAGCGCAGGTGCGGAGCGTGCTCGACGCGCTGCCATTGGCAGGCCCTGAGCAGTCGGTTGCCAAAGTTGAGTTGGGCCGCTTGTTGTTCTGGGACCCAATTTTGTCAGTTGCACAAGACACCGCTTGCGCCAGCTGCCACCACCCAGACTTTGACTACAGCGACGGCTTGTTTGCATCACTCGGCACCGGCGCTGTGGGTCTGGGTGACACACGGCACGGCGGTGCGCGCACCGCTCGCAACTCCCCTACCTTACTGAACACCGCATTTAATGGCCTGACACTGGACGGCACTAGCAGCCAGGCCCAAGCGCCAATGTTTTGGGACAATCGTCGCTTGTCGTTGGAGTCACAAGCAGAGCAACCTATCGAGACGGCTGAAGAGATGCTCGGCACAACAATCGCCGCCGAAGAAGCGATGCCACTCTTGCTGTCACGACTTCAAGCTATCGACGAATACCAAGTGTTGTTTGCCAATGCTTTTGAAGGCGCCGACGCGATTAACCGCGACAACTTACTCGAAGCTATCGCCAGCTTTGAGCGCAGCCTAATTAGCAATAACAGCGCTTTTGATCGCTTTATGCGCGGCGATACAAACGCCATGAGCGAGCTACAGCAACAGGGCTTAAAAAGCTTTGTCGAAGTCGGCTGCAGCGACTGCCACTCAGGGCCGATGTTCAGCGATTATCAACTGCATGTGTTGGGCGCGCCTGATCACCTCGACAACCCCAACGGGATCGACAGCGGCGCGGAAGAGCGCTTTGCCTTTCGCACGCCCAGCTTGCGCAACCTCGCTAACACAGCGCCCTACGCACACAGCGGCACCCGCGAAACCTTGCACGACATTTTAAACTTCTACGTTGCTGTGTCGCGCGGCGTGAGCCACAACAGCCAAGTTTCACCCACCGACATCGACAGCAAAGCACGCTCGCTGGGCCGCGTAGATTCTTCCATGCAAAAGATTCTGGCCTTCCTCGACGCATTGAACGACGCGGATTTTGATCGCGAAATCCCCACTAGCGTGCCGAGCGGATTACCGGTGGGCGGCAATATTCAAAACAATTGATGCAAGACCGCACCTTCTTGAAGCGCCTAGGCGGTACTCACATCGCCTGCATCAGCTGTCTACCAACCTAAGCCTCGAAAAGCAGAACCCACAGCACCAGCGCTCTCGCGAGCCTCGATCTAAGTCCGGTCCATGACCTTGGCGCGAGCATGACTTGATCCGAGATTCCCTAGTATCATGGCTGCCATGACAGCGACAAACAACGACAACCTGTATTTGGGCATTGACGGTGGCGGCAGCACGTGCCGAGCCCGCCTTCGCAGACACGACGGTCAGCTGCTGGGCGAAGGCACAGCCGGCCCAGCTAATTTGCGCTTGGGGCTAGAACAAGCACAAATGCAAATCCTCAGCTGCACGCAACAAGCGCTACAACAAGCGGAGCTCGCCGGTTTGGCTTTAGATCAACTGCACGTAGGCATGGGACTCGCGGGTGCAGTGTTATCGGACGACTCGCTCAGCACCCAAACACTGCAATCCCTGTTTGCCAGTTGTGTGCTTCATCAAGACGCATACATAGCTTGTCTGGGAGCACACCTTGGCCAACCGGGGGGCATTGTGATTTTGGGCACTGGCTCGTGCGCGCAAATTATATGCGCAGAGTCCAGCAGAACATTTGGCGGCTGGGGACTGGCGATCTCAGACCACGCCAGCGGTGCGTGGCTCGGGCGGCTAGCCGTCAGCCAAGCACTGCAGGCTCTAGAGCAGATTCGCCCAAGCTCTGGTTTGCTCGATGCCATCAATGCCAAGTTTGGCGACCAAGCAACACAGGTTTTGCTTTGGAGCGAGCAGGCAAAACCCGCTGACTATGCGCAGTTTGCTCCGCTGGTTTTTGAGCACGCCGAGCAGCACGATGCTTCCGCACTGGCCCTAGTCAACCGCGGATGCGAACAACTTACCTTGTTGCTGCAGCGACTAGAACAATACAACACTGGCAGAATATCCCTACTGGGCGGATTAGCCGCCAGCTATCTGCGCTTTCTGCCAAACGCTGAAAAAACACAGCTCTGCCCTGCTCGCACAGATGCGCTAGACGGTGCTTTGCTGATGGCGGGCCTACCTGTTGACGCACTAGCGAGCGCACTATCATGAGCCAATGGGCACTGAACAATATACGTGTGTTTCAGCAAGAGCAGTGGCAAACGTCTCTTGCGCTAGTTGTTGATCAAGGTTTGATTGTCGACCTTGTGCCCAGCGAGCAACTCAGCCAGCAGCTACCACAAATAGACGGCGGCGGCTGCACGCTCGCGCCGGGCTTCATTGATATTCAAATCAATGGCGGCGGTGGCTTGATGTTCAATCAGGCCCCCACACTGGAGACCATCGACGTTATCCGCCGTGGTCACTGGAGCGGCGGAACCACCGCGATGCTGCCCACCTTAATCACCGACGACGACGCGACGATGACAGCGGCGGTTGACGCGGTGGCTGCGGCGCTTGAACGACTGCCCGGTGTACTCGGCATTCACCTTGAAGGGCCGCACTTGTCTATTGAGCGCAAAGGCGTGCACGATGCCAACAAGATTCGCCCCTTCAGTGAGCACAGCGAATCACTGCTAGATCGCCTGCCAAGCGAGTGTTTTTTGCTCACGGTGGCGCCCGAGAACATGCCTGCGGGCATGATCAAGAAACTTAGCGAGCGCGGTGTGCGCATCAGCGCAGGCCATACCGCCGCGAGCTATGACTGCATACAATCCGCGCTGGCAGACGGTCTGAGTTGCTTTACCCACTTACACAACGCTATGTCGCCGCTGACCGGGCGTGAACCAGGCACGGTAGGCGCAGCGCTCGAAAATCAGCACAGCTACATGGGCATCATCATCGACGGTTTTCATCTGCACCCCACCACCGCTCGCTTATCCATAGCCTGCAAAGCACGCGGCAAAACGCTTTTGGTCTCTGATGCCATGGCCACCGTTGGTAGCAACCACAACAGCTTTGAGTTATACGGCGAAACCATCTTTGCGGTTGACGGGCGCTGCGCCACCGCCGATGGCACACTTGCGGGCTCGGCTTTGGACATGGCCACCGCGGTTAAAAACTGCGTCAATACGCTGGATATACCGCTCGAAGAAGCACTGCGCATGGCGAGCCAATACCCAGCCGAGTATTTAGCTACCGACCACAACCGCGGACATTTGCGCACAGGCTACCGTGCGGATTTTGTCTTGCTCGACAGCGAGCTAAGCTTGCAACAGACGTGGCTTGGCGGCGAGTGTGTTTATTCGGCGCTGGAGGCAGGCGCGTAGCGAGCGCAAATTGCGCGACGCGCCTCTGGTTATTTGCGCGACGACAGCTCTGCTCGGTTGTTGCTCTGCGGCTCAATACCGCGCAGGCGCACTTTTACTGACCTCATTGATTGTGTCATGCTCTTATTTTTGCTTCGTTGAGACACTGCCGTGCAACTTGTAGTCGCTTCACTCAATCCCGTGAAAATTGGCGCCGCTCAGGACGCATTTGCCCAGCTATTTTCTGAGTCTGACTTGCAGGTATCGCCAGTCAACGTAGCATCCGGTGTGAGCGATCAGCCAATGAGTGACGAAGAAACCTGGCAAGGTGCAAGCAACCGATGTGTTGCAGCCAAAGCCCTTGAACCTGACGCTGATTATTGGATTGGACTTGAGGGCGGTGTGGATACATTGCACGGTCAATTGTGCACGTTTGCGTGGATAGTGATTCACCGAGCAGATGGGCAAATAAGCCAAAGCAGAACGTCGAGCCTGCCACTGCCCGCTTCTATTGCGGCTCTCATAGCATCAGGCACGGAGCTAGGCCACGCCTGTGATCAAGTGTTTAATACACACAACGCAAAACAAAACCTAGGCGCAATTGGGCTACTGACCAATGGTTTGCACACGCGACGAAGCACCTACGCTCAAACCACATGTTTTGCCTTGGCTGGTTTGCCAGCTCACACCCCTGCAACACCCTAGTCGCAATAAGCAACAGCGCATCGCGAAAGAACTTTCACCGGCTGCATATCAATACCTGTAACTGACACTGACACCGGATGCTTCAGTCGGCCTTTGGTTTTTTCAGAAAAGGATTGGGCAGCTTGAGAAAGCTCACTCCCAAGAGCACCAATACAAAACCCAACATCTGCAGGCCTGTCACACGCTCGCCAAATAAGTAGGCGGCCAAGCTGAGAGATATCACCGGGCTGGCAAGGCTGATCAGCGTGGCTTGCGCGGCTTCGATGTTGCGCATTCCCTCAAACAAAAGCAAAAAGGGAATCACGGTGGAAAAAACCACCAGACAGGCGATCCAACCCAGGCCTTGCAAGGTCATTTGAAAGTCCGCTTCTGCCACGACAAAAGGGGCGATCAGCACAAACACCAGTAGCGTTGAGCTGTTGGACAATAACGTAAAACGATTGGAGCCCAAGCGCAGCGCAATATTGCGACCGTAATAGAGATACGCGCCGTAACTTGCCGCCGAGCACAACACACACAGCGCCCCTACCAACGGCACCCGCAGCTCTCCGCCGTCTAGTATCCCCAGCATCAACATCAGCCCGGCGTAGGCTGTGACAAAAGTGACAATCTCGCGCTGTTGCGGTCGCCGGCGCTCATGCAACATGCCAAGCAGCTGCACAAACAAGGGGAAGGTAAACAAAATGGCCCGCGATACACCAACATCCATAAAACTGAGCACATAGATATCAAGCACGGTGGCGATCGTGAATAAGTTACCGCAGGCAAGCGCTAACCAGATATCGCGACGCTCGACAGGTGCGTTCACTTTGGTACCGGTGTCTTCGCCCTTTGCTTTCATTTGGCGCCAGCGCAATACAGCCCAAAACAGCGGCACGGCAAATAGCGCTCGCAAAAACAACACAGCCGCCACAGATAAGCCCGTATCGAGTGCTAATCGGGCGAATATTCCCTTCAGCGCCAAGATGGCAGTGGCGACACACACCAAGACAAAGGCAGTCCTTTGAATGGACAACATGGACGTTTCGGGCACGGCAAGTCTCAGAAAGATTTTCGCCAGTATACGCCTCTAAATTCGCTCTGATAAATTAGTACACATAGATTCGACTCTGCAGAACAACACGCAATAGATATCGGCCTAACAACTCTTCTGCTCTGCTAGTTCGCTCAAACCAAATGCAGTACAAACCGCGAACGACTCTCGTCCCAGCGGTCTGTTTGTAGCCTTGCAATATCACCAATGCGCAGGCTCGGAGCGCTTTTGTCGTCAGGCAATGCCTGGGTATCACTGACGGTGTATTTACAGTTCCAGCGTTGCTCTAAGTCAGACGCGTAGATTTTTAAATCGAGTGCCAAGCCATCAACCGCTAGGTAGATTCTTGTTCCACGCATGCCCATCACCGTCGCTTCGCGCACGGGTCTGTCGGCTTTTTCTAGGCTTAAGTCGTCGCGCAAAAACTGCTCAACAATGTGCAGTTGGAAGCTCTTTTCCAGTTTGCGCTGCGTCTTCTTGGCGGCATTGGCAGCGTCTATAACCTGCTCTCGTAGTTTGACATCCGCTTCGATAGGTTGCGGATCGAGTTTACCCTGCACTTCGAGTAGCTCTTTGTGGGTAAAGATTCCGGCGATCTCGCGCATGGGTGAAGAGAACCGAGCGTAGCCGTCCACTCCCAATGCGTGGTGAGGCCCCGGCTCAGATGAGAATTCGGAGGCGTGATTGATCAGCATGATTTGACGTTCGATCGCCTGACGAAGACGCGGCTGATCTGTGGGTAGACCGTCGAGATAATCGGCCAGTGGCTGCTCGCCATCCCAACGCCAAAGATCAGGGAGCTGGCGCATATCACAAATGTTGTGCAGTGATTGCTTGAGCGTCTCTACACGCTCTTCAATAGGCGGTAAATGCACGCGGAACACTGCTTGTAGTTCTTCGCTGAGCTTTTCTTGGCGCAGCAGCATTTGCGCGCCAACCATGTTACACAACAAGGATATCTGTTCGTTATATCGCTCGACGTCGTTACGATCCCGCATGTGCAGTGTAAACTCCTGCGGGTTATCAGCGTCAATACGCATTTGTGCTTCGCGGCGGTTGTGCTCAACCACGTTGCGCTCGCGCGCCAAGTCCATACGTAACTCGCCAATCACGGGCATCAACGCCAAACTGTCACAATAATCCAGCCCATCCCATTCGTGCTGCTTGCCGGCGGCTTTTTGATCGAGCCACGCTTGTACACCTTGATAACTGAGTTTGGCCCTGCTGCGAATGCGCGCTTGGTACACCGCAGCGCTGCAGGTATCGCCGTTGTTGTCCAAGCTGATATCAAACACCAGCGCTCGCCGCAGCACATCGGGGTTAAGTGATATGAGACCTTCGCTTAGTGCCGGTGGCAACATGGGCGCAGCAAAACTGGGCGCATAATAGGTGACGCCGCGCGACAGGGCCTCGGTGAATAGAGCCGAGCCAGGACGGATATAATAAGCGGCGTCAGCCAAGGCGTAGACCACACGTGTGCCGTTGCTCAGTCGCTGCAAATACAGCGCTTGATCAAGATCGCGTGAGTCAGGGTTGTCTATCGTCACAAACGGCATATCTTCCAGATTTTGCAACTCTGGATCGTCTAGGCCTTTGGCTTGCATCCACTGCTCGGCTTCTTGATAGCACGCCGGTGGATGCGATGGATCAAGTCGCATTTTATTGAACAACATCAAAACCTGATACAAAGCGGTGTCGGCCTGTGCAAACAAACTCGGCGTATCCGCTATGTGGTATATCGCCTCATTGACCCACTGCCCTTCTTGATGCCATCGACGCGATGGCTCAAACAAGCCGACAAGTTCCCCATCCTGCTCTACCGCAAACCACTGATCCACTGTTTTTTCCCATCGCATCGTCAGACCATAGAGACTGAAGTATAAGCCTTCCCAGCTCTAAAGATAACAACCGCCAAAGGGTCTTTAGTGCACGCAGTCAAACACCGAGGCTGCTGGCTGGTTTATCATGCATTGTCGACTCTTAAACAGACAATCCTATGCCACACAAAATCAACGCTCGCCTGGGTAGCGACAACCGCCACAGCCTGCAGCTAAGCGTCTTACTGCTGACGGTAGGGCTGACAGCATGTGCGCATCAACTCGGCGGTCGATTGCTGCAAGAAGAACACACAGCGGTCACATTCAAGGAGACTGACTTTGCGCTGTACGATACAGCGGGCAACGCCTATGCGCTGCGAGACCTAGAGCAGGCAATGAACGCTGCCATGGCGCTGCGCCCTGCCAGCCAACAGCTGACCTTGTTTGTGCATGGTATGGGACCCTATCCGCAAAAGGCCTACAAAGACCATGAGTTGCAAGGTATAGCAGACACCTTCGACAGCGCAGTGCTGATGCTGCATTGGCCTTCTTGGAAAGGCAGCTGGCTGCGATTGTCACGCCAGAGCGCGCTTGCATCTGGCAGAGCGTTGCAGGCTTTCTGGCAGCAATTGCAGACGCTGCGCGATGCAGGCCAAGCGGAAGACAAACGATGGATCTTGTTAGCGCATAGCATGGGCACTGAGGTGATGCGCGCCGTCAGTGAGAAACCGCACGCGCAAGTTTTTGACAGTGTATTGATTGCAGCGCCAGAAACCGAACTAGCAGCACACGCGCGATGGTTATCAAAGCTGCAGCTGGGCAAACGCACTGCCGTGCTTATCAACCCACAAGACACGGTACTAGGTTTTGCCAAAGTGTCTGCTGGAAATGCCCGATTGGGTTTGGGGCTTGAATCAGGGAACGACGCCGCCATAGAACTGGCACCGGGCGTTAGTTACTTGGTGGTGCAAAACAACAACCACAGCCACAAACTGCACTACAAAAACCAACCCGCCGCGCTAAAGCATTTGCTGCAGCAACTGATCAACCCCGGACAACTAGACGAGCTTTGCAATAGCCAGCCGAGTGACACCGTGGTTGTGGTGTTGGATAAAAAGGCCAATAACATACCCTATTGCCAACAGCATTTTTCATACTAGCAGCCAAGACGATGGCATCGTCGCTAGACAACGCCAAAGCAAGCTAGCATTAGTGGAGCTGGGGCACCCGTACAAACATCTGGGCCGTATTACTCGCATTCAGAACAATCACTGCATACTCCCACGTTAGCGTTTCAGCTTCTTCTAGCGAGATGGATTTTCCGTTATCGAGCAATTCAGTCGATGGCTCAATAATGACCTCAACAGAGTTGCAGGATTCTGTCTGTGCACAGGGTTGAACCACGGCACGAGCCCGCTGCAAATTGCCAACTTTGAACGACAAGACTCTGACTTTCATCGTCGGCGGACTCTCTCCGGATTCGTTGGGCGAAACCGCTAGAGCTGCCGGCGAGAGCCACAGCAACGACACAGCCAGAGCAATAGCTTTGCAACAACTGAACAAACGACCGGCACTCATGGCCAATGGCCCTCCTTGTTACCCGCACTGTCTAGTGTCAGATTGCCATCGCTCGCCTGCGAGCCTTTGCCAGTTGCTGTCAGTTTTACGCAGCGTGTGAGTGCCTTCGAAGCACAGGCAGCGGCCGACACTTGGTAATAGCCAGATTCGCTTTCTACCGTACTTGTTGCGTACCCCAAATTTGTCAGGTTAGTCGCGTAAGTTAAGTTATTACGAAAGGAGCTTTCTTGTTGCGCCATCACCTCCAACAACAAGCCCGCACCTTCAGTTCGAGCGGCAGATGTCAGGTAGTTTTGGTAACTCGGTACCGCCACGGCCGCCAAGATTGCGATAATGGCAACGGTGATCATCAGCTCAATCAGCGTGAAGCCGCCCTTTGTTATTTTATGCAATTTCATCATGGTTTTTCCAATTCAACCCAACTGGTTCGTTTAATTTTTCTGAGATTGTTGTTACTAGGGTCTATGAGTGAGTTTAGGGAGATACTCTCAAGGCCCATCAATACGTTCACTCCGTTAGAACCGCCGGTATCGACCAGCAACGCCTGCGATACGATACCCGCCGCTATATCTATAAAACCGGTACCTGTGCTGAGTATTGTTTGAAACTGATGACTTGCAATATCGTAGATATACAAGCGTGAAACGCCAAGCGTATACGAGCAACTGTCAGTACTAACCGACGTGCTGCTTGGCGGCACATACGTCACCAGTAACGTTTTACCGCCGGTTGTCACCATTGGTGAAAGAACTTTTTCACCAGTCTCGGTTAGATCTTGATAAAACCCGTAAGTGGGATAACTCAGTGTTCCCGATGAAGAGCTAATTTGTACCAGGTTTGAGCGCTTGATGACTTTGTAGCTGCCGCCATCGTCTACGTAGTTATAATCAGGCTGCATATCCCCGCTGCTGTCTAGGCGAAAAGGACTGCGCTGCACCCAAGGATCACGGATAAAATAGACTGAGTTTGACTTGTCCTCGTCTCTTAGTGGGCTAGAGCGAGAACCAGAACCCAAAGCAATGCTGAAATAAGCCGCACTTGCGCCTGAAGAACTCAACACCACGTCAGGTCGATTAAAGAATCGTGGACTCTCTGTCCCGCTTCGAGTCAAATCGGCAATAAGCCCACCCGAAGCGTGCACTTCGGACATGTTATGTGCATTTTTATCCAAATCTATGCGCCAGATTCTCCCTGAAATATCTGTGCTAAATATGATGTCAACGCCACCATCCGCATCGGTGTCTATAGATACTGGCGCGGCAGGCATACTGTCATTCATTGCCAACGTCAAACTGTTTGAACTGCGCTTACCCGCAGACCACAACAAAGCACCCGTTTCGGGGTCCACCATATATAGCGCGTTTCCGTGCCCTGAGCTGGCAGGCGTGCTGAACGTATAAGTCGGCGTATCGTAATCAGGGTTATAGCCACCAGAGAACAGCAATACATCTCGATATTCACAGGTGGTATCGCAATTAAGCGCCACAGTTATTATCTCGGGAGCAGACCAAGACTGGCCGAGATCAATAAAATCACCTTGCCCGCCATCTATTTTCCAGAGCACCGAAAAGGGGTTGATTGTCTCGCGAGCACGGCTGACATCTAAGGCAAATATGCCATCCCCGCCACGACGTTGTGTTAGATACAAATAACCAGTGCTCAAAGTAGTCAGCGTGGTACTGCTACTGGTTGTTTTTTCATAAAAACTCAATGGCCCATCCAAGCCATAGTTATGATCGTTGATATCCGCTCTGTCTTCATTAAACTCCAGGAAATTCCCAAGTAGTTCAGACGGTGTATATGCCCATAGCTCATCACCAGTGGTTGGCTCTATTGCGTGCAACATACCAAGGTTGGATGTAGCAAATAAAACATCATCCGATACTGTCGCCGTTTTGCGGTAGTTGACCATTAGCGGGCTTGAATGCAGTGAATCCGCCATGTAATGATTTGATTCAGTGGTGTGGCTGTCGGCATCAACATCATGGGAGTCATAGCCCAAAGCCCAATTTACAGCCTTGTCTCTGACCGTGTTGCTATTTGTACCAAAGGCAGCAGCAGGCACTTGAGCACTTGCGAGAACCTTCTGGAATACTCCGTTTGCTTCGGTATACCACGAACGGCCTGCTGCTATTTGCTCAGCAAAGCCTCCATTTCCAACATCCGATCCATCATCAGCTGAGGACCAGAAACTGCGAGAGCTCGCATATAAACTGCCCGTGTCAGGGTCAACAGCCCGGTTGCCAGATGCATCCACAATAACGCCAGTATCATCAATTTTGTAACTCTTGATGTTTCCAGTCCAACTTTTTTTCTCACCGGGCTGAAACAAAGAATAATACAAGCGGTCACTGTGACGTGTTTCGTTAAACGCACTGGCGCTGACCGATGGACTTGCCAATGTAGTCGCCACGCTGATCTCTTCGATCACTGTATCGAGCATGCTGACAATCTTTGAGGTGTCATTGACGGACAAATCACCCAGAATATAGCGACGTGGCAATACGCCTCCGCCATCTGGATCAGAAGCATCGTATTCTATGCTGCCGTTATAGTCTCCGCCCGCCGACGCGATCGCAGCTCCAGCTCTGAGCGCTTCTTGATTTGGTGCCGCATGCAGTACGGTAAACTGCGCCTTCATTCCGTTGGGTAGAACCGAGCCATTTTTTAGCAGGTTGTATTCGCCAAAATTCGATGCCACATAGCTAGGTATATGCCTTCGACTGTCCGCTACGATCGACGAACAACATACACTATACGTCTTGGACACATCGCGCCATGCATCCGTAAAAAAAACAAACTGCACGTTAGTTGCGTCGCTAACATCAAGCACACCACCGGCGTCATAAACGTTATCCCGGCGCATCTCAGCCAAAGAAGCAGGCTGATGATCTTGAATGTAAAATCTATTTGTTAAACCACCAGTACCAAAGTCTCTACCCCAGTCGGTTGCGTCTGATTCATTATCAGTAAACGGCACAGTTATTCTATAGTCGTGATCGGTACCTCGACTATTGGACCCATACTGCACAACGGCTACTTCAACGTCCGGCAAACCCGAGTTGAGCACATGTGCAATAGAAGCATCTATTGTTCGTTTACTGTTTATAAATTCAAGTGTGCTCATGGAGCCAGAGTTGTCGACGATAAAAATGAAACGATAAATTTCAGGCACTTCACAGCCGCCATGCTCATATATTTCTATATCATCGGCTATAGCTTTGGGCAAAAACAAACAGGCAACCACCATCAAAAACAGAGTTTGTATCTGCAAGGCATCTCGCAATTTTTTCATTATTTTTGGTCACTCAATTTTTTCTGTCGCTTATTAATAATTAGACTTCGATTGCACTAGGGCCAACAGTATAAAAAATGCTGGTTTTGTGTCGACTGAATGCCGGTATCGGCCAACTCTGCATGGGCACCTATCGTTCCCATCAGCACCTTCGTAGAGCCTATACTCTCACCAGGGCAAGGCACGGCCTTCGCCATTTCTCCATCGAGGGTCACACTGCTAATGGCTAAATGCGGCGGCGGTGTTGTTTTTAACGGGTTAAACTGTGTGCCCATAGACAACTCATATTCTCTCGATGTACCTCGAGTGGACATTAAATCCAAAATAATCGTGTCGTCATCGTCGTAGTCGTTGATATTCACTTCGCGTATTTGTGCACCCAATTCACTACTAGCTGCCGTAAATACACTCTGTCGGAACTGATAGTTCCGCGTGCTGACTTCCTGATGCGATACCCCACCCATCGTTGACATCACAGCCATGGTGACAAGAAAAACGATCACTAACGTGACCAGCAACACTGATCCCTTGTTTCTTTTTTTGTTTATGCTCAGCATCAGTATTATTCCATCTTGCTAAAAATAAGTGACTGCGTAGAAAACGCCTTCCGTAATACACCGTCTGTAAATACCTGCGTATCTGTATCAGCCAATTTAAAACTCTGAGACGCTGGCGTGTCCGGCGTGGTATTGCCCAAACCGTTGCTGATCAGCACATGAATATCAGCAGCGCGTACTCTGTCCCAGCCCAACTCCTGAACGCCATCCACCGATGGCACATTATCGGCGGAGAGATAGCTCGAGGTGCCAGCACTGGCATCGTTCACTCGGTAGAGAATCTGCAGGTTTTCTACACCGTGAACCAAAGCAACCCGCGCCTCCAACCAAGCCAGAGACTGCAGACTATAGCCACGGCAAAAGAGCGTATTGACGCCGGAATCTAGGTCAATAAAATACACATTAGCTATTTGCTCACCGGCTGCGGTCGCTGTGTTTCCACAGCTTCTTCGATTTTCTGGATAGACAAGTACCGCAATGCGATCGGACGCATTTGCGCTGCCGTCATCGGTGCAAGGATCCCAGCCGCCACAATTGCCCACATAGAACGGCACATCAGATAAGGCAGGATTACCTGAACCCGCCTCATGAACCGCGTCACTTATCACCGACAAAACGCGCTGTGCAGATTCGCCAATCTGTTTTTCACTTCTCAGAACGGCAGCAGATTTTAGCGAATCGGCGAAGTATCCAACCATTGTCAAGCTCATGAATAGGCCCATCGTCATGGCAACCATTAGCTCGATTAGCGTAAAACCAGTGCTGTATTTTTTTGTATTTACCATGGAGAAAACACCAAAACCATTTGATCTAATTCGGTGGAAGCTTGCACCGCACCGGTACCCAAAACATTAACAGTGGCTGTGCCCGAAATAAGGTTGTCCACGCTCCCGCGTCGACGCGTCCAACTAGCAACTACCCGCATTTGTGCGGTAGTCTCAGAACAGTCTGCCGTAGCGTCTGTACACACAGCGGCGATGCTCCAACCGATGACCTTGTTTTCAAGTTTGGTGGCGTTGGCATCACCACAAAATGCTGCCCACTTGTCATAGATTGCCATTTGCGCAGCGCTGCACGCTGTTGCTCCAGAGCCAACCTTGTCAGCGCAAACCACTGCAGGATTAGTGCAACTGTTTTGGGTGTAGACACCTTGGTAGTCATCCACCGCCGCAGGGTTACCGCGCACGCGGATACTGAAGTCTTGCAGTGCTTGACTGATCAACGCCCGCTGGCTCAGATCGAGAGAGGTACTAAAGCTGCGGACCTGCAGGCTGCTCATACCCAGTATGGCCACCGCAAAGATCGTCAGTGCGATCATGATTTCGATCAACGTAAAACCACGTTGTCGTGAACTAAAACGGCCTAACATGCGCCTGCCCCGCTGGTGTTGCTTACTTGGATAGAACTCGCTCGGCCGAGTGTTATTAATCGAGACGCTTTTTCACTACCGTTGAGAGGTTCGCAGATAACAAATGTCGACACACCGCCATCGTCCGGGAAGCCTGTATAAGCAAATACAATTTGTTTTGAAACACTCGTCGTGGCACCTGCTGAGACACTGTCATCACCCTGCGCTTCGACATGTATTTCCCTGTCAGCGGATGCAATGGTCAGCGCTCCTTGGGCAGTGGCCGCCCAGCTCAAAGTAACGGCTTCACGACGAGTACGCGCTTCGTCAATGGCGCGACCCAATACGTCGCTGATCCTTTGAGTGGAAGACTCGACTCTTCGCTCCACAATCAAGTCGTGAAACGAAGGTACCGCTAAGCCAAGCAATACGCCCACGATCGAAACAACAATCAGTGTTTCAATCAGAGAAAATCCAGTGATTCTGTAGTGATGCGGCAAGGTAGGTTTCCAGTTTTATTCAGCACCTGCACGGCTGCAAAACCCAATCCATTTAACGCGTTTTATTTTGGTGAAACAAAATGATGAACGGTCAAACACAAACTTTGAACATTAAAATAATAATCAGAATATTTTTAACACTTAGCTTGAATCTAGACACATAAATTGTAAGAACACATAAACAAATATCGTGTTTAGAATTTCGTGCGTCAGCGAATGAAAGAGGTGTTATTTACCTTTCCTGCGCAGTATGTTCTCTTCGCGTCCTAAGCCAGAGTAGCCTTTTGTTAGCCCTAACCCATCGCGTGTAAATCGCCAGCATTGCGCAATGCGAAATACTTAGTCATAGCTCTGCAAAGCTACGACTGGGAAGCGCAGCGCCAGATGCTCCTGCTTTAATGTTGTGAGCACAGGCTCCTCGACTTCATGCTCGCAAGCCACAGTCCCTACACCTTGTCACCACTTTCTGACACCACTGACAGTTTCACAATCGATTGTGATTTAAATAAAGACAGCAAAAGTCCCAGTTTTGCCTCAGCTCGTCTAGGCGCAAGATTAAAAAACAGAAATAACGTACTAACGGTTGAATACAACTCATCAATTTTTTAGCTGAATCACAAGCAAATCGATAAAAGAGACCCATTTGAGCCAGTTATTCAATGCAATTCACTAGAAACGTGTTCGTTGCCCTTATTCACGGAACCAGCTTTGCTACTGTGAATACAAAAGTTAAAAACAGAAGATTATTTCGGAGTTACACAGTGTGGGAACACAGCCCACATAACTTAAGAAAGAAATAGCCCATGCTCAGCAGCGCATTTTTTTAGGTGTTGCGACCGTCGTTCAGATATTTGTATTGCAACCATGCTGTACTCGGCTAAAGACAGGACAAGCAACGCTTTATGGCACTTGATCAAATTCAACGAAACATAAGCACCACTGACACTTATGGTATGGATGTGACAGCTACTGCTGGCATACAAACACCAGCACAAGTAACAGCTCAACAAGTTGCAGCTGAGCACAGTCTGTCATCAGCGCTTAACTACGTGCTCTTCTTTTGTTTGTTTTTTGCCTACTATTTAACTGCCAGCGCAACCTTAGAAGACTACGACTCTGTCAACTTAGCGATGGCTGTTTTAAATTATGACCTCACACTAGACGCTCCACACCCGCCCGGTGCGCCGATTTTTGTAGCTTGTGTAAAGCTCATCAACCTTTTGATCGCAGACATTCCGCTTGCACTAACTCTTGTAGCAGCCTTGGGTGGCGCCCTGTTTGTCTGTGTTTGGCATCGCTTGTTTCAAGAGTTTTTATCGTCTAAGACAGCAACTATTGGCGCTATAGTTTTAGCATTTAGTCCTGGTTTATGGATGACAGCTAGCCGACCGATGAGCGACAGCCTTGCCGCTGCCACTTTAAGTGTGGCTGTACTGATGGCACTGCAGTACGCCAAATCTCGCCAGTCTTCTTATTTGCTTTATTTTGCCGCAGTACTTGCCATCACGGTCGGCATTCGGCCTCAATTTGGCTTGTTAGCTCCGTTTCTTTTTTTTGCCACTTTTGTCTATTTCAGACCACCGGTACAAACGGTTTTAAAAGCGTTGACTATTTTCACGCTGACAAACCTAGCTTGGCTGATTCCAACCGTTGTCTCACAATACAATTTAGACGGCGCTGGCTGGATGACTTACTTCAATCAAATCGCTCGATTTAAAGAGTCATTTGATACCGCCAGTGGCTCGCCATTGCTAGCAAACAATATTCAGTTTGGTGAAATCGTCTATCGAGCTGCCACGCATATCGGCACGTTAGGGTATTTTTCGCTGGGACTAAACATGTGGTACCCAGAGAGTGTTGGAACACTATTAAGCAAGCTTGGCACTACGCTCAACCCATGGCCAGCAGACAAATACGAGTGGACAGCGCTAGGCACGCTTTATACATTTGCCTATAGTTTTGGTGCCATGGCTTTTGTGCCGCGAATTCGCTACTACTGGAAAAAAGCTAGAGGTCTTTCCCAAGCAGTGGCTTACCTGCTGCTGGTCAGTATCGCGTATTCCATTGTGGTGGTGATGTTAGTGCCGCCACATACGCGTTTTTATATCGCCCTGTTACCTTGCTTTATCTTGTTACCGCTGATGGGATTACAGAGTCGGCGTTGGGGTCACAAATTTCAGTACGCATTTATGGTGATAGCCATTGCGGCATCACTACACACAATTATTGAGTCGGTTAGCTTAGATGCGCCGCCGATTGCCTTGGTCAAAGAGATTCAGAAGCAAACCAACGAACACGGCGAAGGCAGCGTATTGTTACTCAATGCCAATGCTGTACGGCAGGCAAGCTGGTATCTCAAACAAGCAGATATCTACGGCGGACATGAAAAAGTGGCTCCTGCTGCAGTGGACGGAGTGTTTAAACCGGGGTTTCGCGTTTTTTCAAATTACCCCGATGCCTTTCCCGAAGAACTCGTGCAGCGCACAGAGCTCGCGCACTATCACCGCCCTTATCGCATTTGGATGCGACATACCTCTACGCCACTGTATGAACTGAGCTTGCGCTCTGTGCCCATCGCTACAAAAAACAACCCACCAGTTGAAACCGTCGATGAGTTGCTGTCTGAGCAGGCTGAGCCGGAAGTGGAACAAGAGCGGGCCTTAACAATGGCGTCCGCAGATGAAAGCTAAGCCAGCTAGCCTGTCAAGCGGACACGGATAAGTTCAGCTGGCCTAAGTGCTCAGGGCTTTTTGGCGACAAACGGTTTTTTTCGATTGGGATAACAGCTTGTGCATATCTCGCACACTCTGCCATCACAGCCACGCGCCGTGCAAAACTCGCGTCCATACATAATGAACTGCAGATGCAAGGCGTTCCAACTCTCCGGGGGAAATAGCTTTTTGAAGTCGCGCTCGGTTTTGACAACGTTTGTGCCGTCGGTCAATCCCCAGCGTTGTGCCAGCCGATGCACATGCGTATCCACCGGCACAGCGGGAATTCCAAAGCCCTGACTCATCACGACGGAAGCGGTCTTATGGCCAACGCCGGGCAATGCTTCAAGCGCTTGCCAATCTTCGGGCACCTCACCGCCATGTTTTTCGACCAGTATGCGAGATAACTCGGCGATTGCCTTGCCCTTGCGTGGGGCAAGCCCACAGGGTTTGACGATATCGAGAATTATTTGCTCATCTACGGTGCACATATCGCGGGCGTTGTCCGCATGGGCAAACAATGCAGGCGTGACCTTGTTAACCCGCAAATCAGTACATTGAGCAGATAACAGCACCGCCACCAGCAAAGTGAAGTTATTGCTGTGATCAAGCGGGATAGGAGGATCTGGATAGAGCTCCGCCAAACGTTTTTCTATGTAAGCCGCGCGTTCCTTTTTTAGCATGAATAGCTCTCAATGTTCTTGGCTTTAATGTGAATCACGCTGGACGTCAAAGACATTGGACAGCTGCCCGAGGCGGCTCATCACACGCGCCAGTTGATCACCGTCAGCCACCTCTATGGTGACCGACATGTTGGCGATGTGTTCTTCCGCTTGCACATCGAGTTTTAGGGCTTGTACATTAACGCCTTCGTGTGACAACAGAGCCGATACATCGCGCAACAGCCCAGGACGTTCATAGGCATCAACACGCAAATCGACAGAATACTGAGCACTGCCTTCCTCGCCCCATTCAACTTCAACTAAGCGAAGGCTTTCCGCTGCGCTCAGGTTAATAATATTGCTGCAGTCCGTGCGATGGATGGTCACGCCCTTGCCACGGGTTATAAAGCCAACGATTGAATCGTAGGGGACAGCGTTGCAGCAAGGCGCCAATCGCGTAAGTAACTGCCCTACGCCACGCACACTGATGCCGCTGTCACCCATGCGCTTTTTGGCAGGCTTAGACGGCACACTGAAAGCATGCTCATCTTCATGGCGACTGCGCCGCAGTGTTTCTATCGCGCCCGACACCTGACCAATACCAAGCCTTCCACGCGCCAACGCCAAACACATCTCGTCAGCGCTCTCAAAATGCATGGATTTAGCCAGAGTGGGCATCGACAATTCACGCTGCCCTAGTCGACGTAATTCGTGTTCGATAAGCGCCTTGCCTTCGAGCAGGTTTTGATCTAGGTCTTGTACATTAAACCAAGCACGGACTTTTGCTTTTGCTCTGGCGCTGGATAAATAGCCGAGATCACGGACTAGCCAGTTGCGACTGGGGCGCGGCTCACGCGCGGTCAATACTTCGACCTGCTCTCCAGTGCGCAATACGCGGTTGAGCTGCACGATCGCTCCGTTAACCTTGGCCCCACGGCAGCGATGGCCGACTTCGGTATGCACCGCATAGGCAAAATCTAGTGGAGTCGCCCCTGCGGGCAAATCCATCACATCGCCGTTGGGGGTAAACACATACACACGATCACGCAAGGCTTCGTCAGTGGCGGCTTCTTGGTCTTGCTCGTTGGCACTGTCGTCGCCACCCTCGAGCAGCTGGCGCAACTGATTGATGCTCTGCTGTAAACGGCGGTCAAAGGTTCCGCCCTCTTTGTAATGCCAGTGTGCGGCAACGCCCAACTCGGCGTCTTGATCCATCGCACCGGTGCGCACTTGCACTTCTACCGGACGGCCACTATCCCCAAACACCGCCGTGTGCAAGGACTGATATCCGTTATCTTTGGGGTTGGCGATGTAGTCGTCAAATTCACTGGGGATGGGAGTCCAAGTATTGTGTACCAGACCAAGTACCGCATAACAGTCACGCACACTACCTACCAGCACTCGCACCGCTCGTACGTCAAACAAATCTTCAAACTCTACGCGCTTGCGGCGCATTTTTTTCCAGATGCTGTAGATGTGCTTGGGTCGACCAAATACTTGGCAATCGATAAAGCCGTCCGTTTCCAAGAGACTGCGCAAACGCGCCACAAAAGCCGCGATATAGGTTTCGCGATCGGCACGCCGCTCTTCTAGCGCTTTAGCGATGCGTTTGTAGGCCACCGGCTCACGCTCGCGGAAAGCGAGGTCTTCCATTTCCCATTTGAGTGTTGCCACCCCTAGACGGTTGGCAAGCGGCGCGTAAATATCGAGTGTTTCCTGTGCCACGCGCTGCCTAGTTTCTTCACTCTCATCGTCGATCAGTTGTAGCCGGCGCAACTGATACACCAGCTTGACCAGCACAGCACGCACATCTTCAACAGTGGTGAGCAACATGCGACGCACGCGTTCCGCTCGGTGTGGATCACCGCCGAGGGCGGGCAAACCGGCGGCCTCACCAAAACTGCGCATCCAGCGCACGTTATTCACGAGCTTTTCGATTGTTTTGCCAAACTCTTGGCCAACCTGTGACAACGACAGGCCACCGTCATCTTCACCCGGAGCGAGTAAGGCGGCGAGACGTGTTTCTTCGTCGGCACCTAGCTGGGACAGCATGATAGCGGCGATCACAGGGCTAGCACTCGCTGCACTGTTTTGGTGACAATGCCAGGCGATATTCAGTGCGCGCCGCATTGCCGATGGGTCTGGTAGTGACTGACACAAGCATACATCCGCCTCTGCTAAATCAGAGACTTGCGAGTCTTCGACCAATAGTGCGTGTTTCATTGCACTCTCATCAATGAGTAATCGGTGATTATAACGCAGCCCTCAACTGACTTGCGCAACTACCTTTGCTCGTGCCCGAGTACGGGCAAAAACTTGCCTAAAATTCAGACCAGCTGCTCAAGCTTCACCACTTAGCACACGCACGGGCGGAGTCTGCAGCACCGAGCGCGCCGCCAGCCAACCAGCGATGGCGACGCCCACAGCCGCCAACAGCGGAGCAAACAGCAACAGCCCCCAATTGATGGGCAAACTGACGTCAAAAACATAATGAGACACCAACTGACCAGCCACCACAGCCACAGCCGCAGCCAGAAACCCTGCGAGTGCTCCCAAAGCTGCAAATTCTGCCAATAATGCGGCACGTACTTCAGCGCGAGTAGCACCCATTGCCCGCTGCAACGCAGCCTCTCGGCGCCGCTCACTGGTACTCGCTTGCACTGCGGCGATCAAAACCACCACACCAGCCAAAAGCGTAAACGCCAAGGTGTAGCGTACGGCGGCCGAGCCACTGTCAAGCAAACCACTGATCTGCTCAATCATAGCGCGCACATCCAGTGCGGTTATACCTGGGAACTCACGCACCAAAGACGCGATAAACGGCCCCTGCCCTTCACTGGGTAACCGTAGACTGGTCATATAAGTCGCCGGAAGTTTGGCTTGCCAGCTCGGTGTTGCCACCAGAAAAAAGTTGGGTTTGAAGCTGTCCCAGGTGACTTCGCGAAAACTACTGACGGTACCACTGTAGTCTTCTCCGGCAACGCGGTAGGTCAAGCTATCGCCGATGTCGATACCCAGGCGTTTGGCGATGCCGTCTTCAATCGAGAACAAATCTTGATCGAGTTGTTCTGCTGTCCACCACTCTCCAGCAACAATGGGGTTGTCCTCACGGGCCTCGGCCAGAGACGAAATATTCCACTCACGTCGCGCTAGATTTTCATCGCGAGAGTCCTCATAGCTTGTAGGGTCGACCAGCTCATCGTTGATGCTGATCAACCGACCGCGGCTCATGGGGTAGAGATCGACCGGCAGTGTGGAGGCTTCGTCCAGTCGCTGCTCAATGCCATCGCGTTGCTCAGGCTGGATGTTGATCAAAAACATGTTCGGTGCGTCATCGGGCAATTCACGCTGCCAATTTTCGAGCAGATCACCACCCACCACCGACAATAACAACAGCGCTAACAAACCCAGACCAAATGCACTGACCTGCAAAATGCCTGCACCTTGGCGTCGGGCCAGTGCTGCGGCACCAAAGGCGACACCGGGCTTCAGTTTGCCTTTCCAGCGACGCGCCGCCCAAGCCGCCACTCGAGCGCTCAGCGCTAACAAGCAAATAGCCGCCAACATTGCCAATAAAACCAGCCCGGCCAAAGTGGCACTGCGTGCCTGCCACAGCAACAGTACGGCCAACGCCAACAACGCCGCGCCACCCACCAACCAAGCAGCCGCTGGCGGCGCCCCCAGCTCACGCCGTAAAACCCGCACCACAGGTACCTGCCGAATACGCAACACACTGGGCAAGCCAAAACCAATCAGCGTGATAAGCCCTGTCGCCACGCCCGCAATTGCAGGCAACAAACCGGGCGCGGGAAGCTCTGCATCGAACCATTGGCCGATAGCACCAGCAATCACAGCTTGCATCACGTAACCGATCAACAAGCCAATCACGCTGGCGATCAAACTGACCCAGCCCAATCGGCTGAACAACTGCCCCAGAACCTCGGCCTGCGTGGCACCAAAGCATCGTTTGATCGCCGCCGCATCGGACTCGCGCTGCACCAACCCTTGCAACGATACAGTGACCGCTGCACCTGCCACCAGCACCGTCAACATCGCAGCCAAACCCAGAAAACGGCTTACACGTTCAAGTGCGGTGCGGATTTCTGGTCGAGCGTCACTCACATCTTGCACCTGCAAACCTGGGAACTCACGCTCTTCGGCCCAAGCACGTAAGGTTTGCAATTCAGGCTGATCGCCGAGTAGCTGCAACACATATCGCACCCGACTGCCTGGGCCAATCAACGCACTGGCTTCTAAGTCCGCCTGGTTAAACATCACGCGCGGAGCAACTTGAAACAACGAGCCGCCACGATCAGACTCGTAGTGAATCACGCGGGTAATAGCCTGGCTTAGACGTCCGACTTGTATTTTATCGCCAACCGACAAACCCAACTCCGACAGTAACCTACCCTCCACCCAAAACTCACCGGGGCCGGGTACAGAATTGGCAAGCCTTGCATCAGAACCCAACTGGTCACTGATTTGCAGCTCACCGCGAAGGGGATAGCCCTCCGCAACAACTTTGACCGCGATCAATGAACTGTCGTCATCGTCGGTCAACGCCACACTGGGAAACTCTACCAATTGCACTTGGCGCAATCCGAGCTCGGCGATTTTTTCGTGTATCTCCGGAGCGATGCCACCACTGCTGCTAATCAACATATCGGCGCCGAGCAAGTCGGTGGCTCGCGCATTGAGTGCGCTCTGCACTCGATCTGTAAAAAAGCCTATGGTGCTAACCGCAGCCACAGCCACGATCAATGCAGCCGCCACGACACGCAACTCGCTTGCCCGGCTGAGCTCACGCCAAATGTTCATGCTCATGCGCTCTCGCTCAGCTGACCATCGCGTACAGTCAGGCGCCGATCACAGCGCGCTGCCAACGCCATGTCATGTGTCACCAACACCAAGGCGCAGCCCATACGGTCACGCAATTTAAACAAGACTTCCATCACCAACTCACCGGTCGCTTGGTCTAGGTTGCCCGTGGGCTCATCGGCAAACAGCAACTGTGGCGACAAGGCAAAAGCACGCGCCAGCGCAACTCGCTGCTGCTCACCACCGGACAGCTGCGACGGAAAATGATGCACACGCTCAGCCAGACCTACTTGCGCAAGAGCATCTCGTGCCACGTCTTCGGGTTGGGCAATCCCCGCCAGCTCGAGCGCCCACTGCACGTTTTCAATTGCATTCAACCCAGGCAACAACTGAAAGTTTTGGAACACAAACGCCACGCGACCGCGGCGTAACTTGGCACGCTGGTCTTCGTCCATACCCTCTAACGATTGCCCAAACAACGACACATCGCCACTGCTCGCCGCGTCGAGTCCGGCCAACAAACCCAACAAGGTAGACTTGCCCGCACCAGAAGGCCCCACGACGGCCACAACTTCGCCCGCCGAAACCGACATCTGTGCGCCTTTGAGCAAACACAACTCCCCGCCCGGTGCCTCAACAGTTTTTGTTAAGTTGCTCGCTTGCAGTACGATATCGTTTGAATCCTTTTCAGGCATAGCCATGTTTCATCTCTTTTCAATACAGCGACCTCAGTGGGTCGCGGTGATAATTTTGTTATTTTGCACAACTGTTGCACAGGCGCAAAGCCCAAGCATTATGGTAGTTGGCGACAGCATCAGTGCGGCTTACGGCATAGCTGAAGAAGACGGCTGGGTGCAGCTGCTGCGTGAGCGACTAGCCGACAATAATTTGCCGCACCAAGTCATCAACGCCAGCATCAGCGGTGACACCACATCGGGTGGTCTCGCGCGTCTACCCAAGGCCTTTGACAAGCATCAGCCTGACATTCTAGTGATAGAACTCGGCGGAAACGATGGTCTACGCGGTCTATCACTGAAAAAAATGCGTAATAATTTGTCAGCGATGGTCAAGCTTTGCCAAGTTAACGACTGCCAAGCAGTCTTGCTGGGCATGCGCATCCCCAGTAACTATGGTCAGGCATACGCCGAAAGGTTCCAAGGCAGTTTTGCACGCGTTGCAGAAGAGTTTGATATCCCGCTCTCACCGTTCTTTTTAGAAGGCGTCGCCACAGAAGAAGAACTCATGCAGGCCGACGGTATTCATCCAGAAGAAGCGGCGCAGCCGATCTTGCTCGACACCGCTTGGACACTCATTGAACCCTTGTTGAACCAGCCCTAAACCAGCGCGCTTTCACCACCAGCTTCGCAATGAGAATAGGGTCACAGATCTGATCGGAACGGCATCCACAGCTTAGATGGCGCGGAACTACCGCGCCAAGCGGAACTCCAAATCTGTGAATGCCCAGCAAGGCGCGCACTTTTTTTGCGCCGCGGGCAACAGGAGAACACCATGAAAAAACTCATCGCCATCGGGCTACTGACAGCCTGTGTGCAAGTGGCTCCACTTCAAGCACTCGAAGCACCTTCGCAAAAAAAATGGAAGGCGAACGCTGCGCAAAAACACAGCCAGAGCATCAGTGTGCCGAGCAGGCCAAACAAATACCAAGCACAGCGACCAGTCAGCAAACCTGTGCATAAGCCCGTGCACAGACCGGTACGTAGACCAGTTCGCAGACCGACGCTTGCCGCCTATTCGCGACCCGACTCTCTGCACCAAGCGGGTTTTCAGATCGAGAAGCTGGAGCAGCGACAGCGTGGACTAGAGCGAGAGCTGCACCATGCTAAACGACGCCACGCTAACCGCTCAGAAATTCGACGCTTAGACGATGCCCTATTTCGTGTGACCCGACACCTGCAGTCGGCCAAGCGCGATTACCGCCATTTTCTGAAAATCAAACTCGGTAATCGGCAGTTTACGCAACTGATCAAGCATGCCGCTTGGCTGAGCGCAGGTCACCGCAACTAGGGAAAACACGCCAGCCAAAGTAAAACGAAAAACTGGCATGATTGAAGTACATATGACAAGCCCGATCGCGATCAAGCGACGGGGAGTTCTGTGGCGATAAATAACAACAGAGCGCAACACGTAAGCAGCCTTAACGACAATCGCCTGCTTGCGTAGCTCGCTCAATCACACAGGCGTTTTCAAGTGCCGCAGCATCGGCAGATACCGCGACGGTAATCAGCGCATCCACACTCGGCCAAGTACTTTGCACGTGAGCGCGCAAGGACTCTACCGTCAATTGCTCGATCTCAACGAGGGCTCTGTCTTCGCCGTCTATCTGCCAGCCCTTCTCCGCATATTCGATCATCTCGACCGCCGCCGCACTTGTCGAGGATTCGTTTCGTTTTTCTAATTGGTTGAGTATGTTGATTTTGGCCGCGCGAAACTCAGCCTCCGAAGGGCCTTCTTCAACAAATTTTTGATAGGCTTCAGTTGCGGCTATCTGCACTTGCGCTATTTTTTTGCTGTCTACCTCACCGGACAAATAGAGGAACCGTGCCTCAGGGGAATACGCCGATACTGCCGCCGAAAAGCCATAACTTGCGCGCAAAGTGTCACGAATGGATTGGTTTAATCTAGATTCCGCACCCTGCCCCAATATCGCCGCCGCCAACATATCACTCGCCCCCGTTAACTGCTGATCCGGCAGGCCGCCAACTAAGAGCAACGTCGATTTTTCGACTTCGGGTTTATGCAACAGCACTAGTCGCGGTGAAAAATCTGTTTGTAGTACTGACGATTTTTCGGCACTGCTTTTGGGTAAGTCTGTGAGCAACTGGTCCACTGCAGACAGCGCAGCTTTTGCTTTGACCTTGCCTGCGACGGCAACCACCAGCCCCTTGCTGCCAAATGTTTCCCTGTGCCATCGCTGCATGTCTGCTTGAGACACCTTTGAGAACAACGCCAAGTCATCCATCAGCGAGTACTCACGCGCCTGATCATCTGTGATGGTCAAGTACGCGAGTGATTGCCATGCCTGAGTCGCCGAAGTTTCGTACGACTCCTGCATTCGAGCGCGACGATCTGCCGCAACGCGAGTGATCCAGCGCGTATCAAACAACGGCTGGCGCAGCACCTCGTTGGTGAGCTGCGCTGCAGGCCTTAAGTTTTTTTCCTGCACATGCAGCACACCACGCACCAATTGCAACTTAGGCAGCAAGTAACCCTCGGCGTCGAGCTGGCTATAGCCTTCTGCTACCTCTGCAGCACTCTGGCTATCCGTACCGCTGAGCACCATCAGCTGCGCCCCCAAGTGCGCAACGGCTGGATTATGCTCGTTTTTCTCGGCCCAATCACTGGGCCAATCCACTATCACGGTGAGGTCTTTCGCTTTGGGCATATACTGAAACAAAACCGACTGACCTTCAGGCGACGTCAGCGTCTGACGCCCCTCAGGCATGCTCGCACAGCCGCTAAGCAGCAGGGCAAACACAAAGCTATATAGTTTAACTCTCATTGAGAGACCTCTTCCGGTAGCTCGACTAGCTCCGCAACCACCCGACCCTCACCAGCCAAGGCCTGCAACAGTCTGACAACAGAATCTGTGTCACTGCGCTTCAGGTAGCTCAAATACTTTTTGTTATCAACGGGGGTTTCTCGCATCTCTAGATAGCTTTGTAGAATATGGCTCTGTGTGCGGACTTGGTCGTAGCTGAGAAACTGCTCTACAGCGCGTTGGCGTATTTTTTCTACAACAGTATTCTGCAAGCCCGCCTCTGCCGTTTTAGATAATTCAGACTCTACCGCTTGCAGCAATGTTTGCAGTGACACACCTACATCAGGCGTTGCTTCAACGTACATCAATACGTGCTGTTTATCGACCACGCTAATATCCAGCGAAAAATCATTAGCAAAAAAATTGTCGTAGTGTAGAGGCACCGATAAACCGCCTTCAAGCCGCGATGACAACAGGCGATCCAACAGCTCTGTCTGCGCAAACAAATCAGAGATAGGCAATGCCTCTGGGAGCCGTACAAGCTTGGTGTAAAGCAACTCTGGTTGGGTTACACCTGTGTAGTGCTTGGTACTTAAGTCGCGAGTTGCCGCGGCCATTCGGTAGTCGGTGCTCTCACTGCGCGGCAGAGCTTTTTTGTTAATCTGAGAACGCCCCAACGCATCACGCAGCAGTTTATTGGCAGCGTTTTTCGATAGATTCCCTTGCAACACCAAAACACTATTTTGAGGGTTGTGAGTTTGTCGGTGCAGCTGTCTGGCTTCGCTCAGTGAATATCGGCTAATGACTTCGGGTGAACCACCCACATCGCGTTGACGAGGATCATCAGCGTGCAGGCGTCGCATCAGCCCTCGCCACGCCAGAGCACGCCAGTTTTCGCGTTCACGATAGTCGTATTCTCGCTGAATGATCTCGCGCTCTTCCAGTGCAAAGGTTTCTTCAACGGTTAACGGCTGGTGTACTTTGAGTAAATCGCTGAGTAATTCAGCGGCCTGTTCGGGTTCCCCACTGAGCCAATACCCCATCAGATCGCTGCTGGTAAACGCGTTGCTGTGGCCAGCCCGCGGCTCAGCGTTGTCTTTCTTCATGTTCTCCCAAGCCAAATGCTCAACGTAATGTGCCAAGCCCTCCACACCCACGCCATCTCGCTCACCGGTCAAAATATATAAGTTCAACTTAAGCGATGTCGCTTCTTTATCACGAATAAGCCAAGCACCAGCAAAATCACCCGCTTTCAGCGCCTGCAATTTTGCAGCAAAAGCGCCACCAGACAACAACATGCACAATGCAACAACAATGGCTCTTAGCATAAATCCAACATCTCAATTGATACCTTGATGTGCATTAGTCTAACGGAATCAACCCATTATCCCTGCATAAGATTTTGAACCGTACGCGATCAGTAACGGCATACTAGGGAGCGGCAAAGGTTTTTTGATAAAAAAATGGAATTGCAGGCATACCGGAGTGAAACTCGCCCTAGAGTTACCGGGCGCAAGGTAGAAACAGCTAGAGCATCGGTGGTTTGATAACAAACCACCGACTTCATAGAGGGCTAGTTAGTCGATCAGGAACACGTGCATACGACGCGGTCCGTGTGCGCCAATCTCGATGACTTGCTCTACATCACCGGTGCGACTGGGCCCAGTGTTGATGTGTACCGCACGAGAAATTCCGCCTGGCTGCTCACGCATCACCGCCCACGCGTCTTCGAGATGTGCAACAACTTGGTCGCGGCGCAAAACCACCATGTGATTATCTGGCATAAAGCGCAAGGTAGCCGGAGACTGCGCGCTGGCCGCCATCATCATAGAGCCCGTCTCTGCAATGGCACAAATACAAGCGGTGACACTGCTCAGATCGCTCGCACGAGCAGCGCCTGTGTGTACCTCAAGCGATTCAGGCCACTGCACATGCGCCAGCTCGGGCGCAATGGTGATAGCCGCTGGCAGCTGATGCTCACGCAGATAAGACGCGACAGCTTCCGCCAGTTCGTCTTCACTTTCCAGTTCGGTCAGCGTCATCTGCACGCGCGCCATTTGAGTTTTTAGCTGCCCCATCATATCGTCGCTAACAGCGGGACGACTGTGTCGTCGAGCCGCCTCTCCACGCATTTGCAAGGCCGCCACTTGTTGCTCGGCGGGCGCAGCGGTGCGACCGAGGGAGCCGCGAATACTAGCCATAATTTGATCGCGTGCACTCATGAGTTTTTCGCCTTTTGTTGCTTTTTCCACTGCGCCATAAAGGTGTCACCCTCGGGTGCAGGCAGATCGCGCTGGCTAGTCCAGCCGGACAAGCCTGGCAGCTTTTTATAGGCACCGCTCTTGCGCCCAAAAAAGCCCATCAACTGAATTGCTGGACGACTTAAGCCTTGATAAAGCTTGGGTTTAAGCGCTGCACTGCCCCACAGAGCCAAGCCAGCTCGACTGACTTTTGTCCCTAAGCCACGCTGAAACTGTAATCGTCGGTGCTCGCGAAGCAAATCTGGCAGCGGAATGCTCATGGGGCAAACTTCAGCGCAGCGACCGTTCATGGTGCAGGCATTGGGCAAATCGAGCGTGTGCTCCAAGCCCACCATATTAGGTGTCAGCACCGAACCCATTGGTCCAGGATATACCCAACCGTAGGCGTGTCCGCCCACATTGCCGTAGACAGGACAATGGTTCATGCAGGCGCCACAACGGATACAGCGCAACATATCTTTAAACGCATTACCAAGCATGGTACTGCGACCATTGTCGACCAAGACCACGTGATATTGCTCTGGCCCGTCCAGTTCATCCTCGGCCTTGGGACCGCCATACAAACTGGTGTAGTTTGAAATGTGCTGACCCGTGGCACTACGCGCCAGCAAGCGAATGGTCGCCGCTGCGTCTTCGAGTGTGGGCACGATTTTATCGATACTGGTGATCACGATTTGCATCTTGGGCACGCTGGAGCACAAGTCACCGTTGCCCTCGTTGGTGACCAAGAGATGCTGGCCCGTCGATGCGATAAAAAGATTGGCGCCCGTTATGCCGATGTCGGCACTGAGAAACTTCTCGCGCAATACCTGCCGCGCTTGAGTCACTAGCCCTACGCGATCGTCGATACGCGGTCCACCGTGTGCCTTTTCAAACAGCTCAGACACTTGCTCTTTTGTTTTGTGCGCGGCGGGTGCAATGATGTGGCTCGGCGGCTCATCGGCCAGCTGGATAATATACTCGCCCAAATCCGTTTCAACTGTCTCGACGCCGGCCGCATTTAATGCATCGTTCAGTGCGACTTCTTCACTGACCATTGACTTGCCTTTGACCACCAGTTTGGCATCGGCTGCAAGGCACAGCTCGGTGATGATGCGGTTGGCGTCGGCAGCGGTGGGTGCCCAGTGCACCTTGCCACCATTGGCCACCACGGACTCTTCATATTGCAGCAAGTAATAGTCGAGGTTCTCCAACGTGTGATCTTTCATCACTTTTGCATCGCTGCGGATCTGCTGCCACTCCGGTACCAGATCAATCGCCTTGGCGCGATTTCCCTGAAAACCGGCTTTTGCATTAAGCAGAGCTTTTTGCAGGTTAGGCTCAAACAGCGCGGCGGCTGCGCGTACTTTAAATTCGGGGCTGCGAACTTTCATTATTTTGCCTCCTCACCAATACCGCGCTCCGCCATTCCGGCAAGTACTTCAGCTGTATGGAACATGCGCATCGGAATACCCTCACGAAGAGCACGTCCCGAAAGGTTAAGTAAACAGCCCAAGTCACCACCAAGCAGAATATTCGCGCCCGTCTGTTGCGCATTTTTAAGTTTATCGCTACCCAGACGGCCGGATATCTCCGGATATTTGACACAGAAAGTTCCGCCAAAACCGCAGCAAACCTCGGTCTCTTCCATTTCAGCCACTGACAAGCCTTCTACTCCGGCGAGCAAAGTGCGAGGCTGTTGCTTGATACCCAATTCGCGCAGACCTGAGCAACTGTCGTGATAGGTGGCAGTGCCGTCAAACTGGGTGCCGAGTGAGCTGACATCAAAGCCACGAACATCAACCAAAAAACTCAACAGCTCGTGTACCTTGGCCGAAAAGGCGCGTGCTCGAGCCGCCCAATCAGGGTCGTCCGCCAGCAGTTCGGGGTAATGGCATTTCAGCGTGCCTGCGCACGAGCCGCTCGGCACAACGACGTAGTCATAGCTCTCAAGAGCTGCGATTGTCTGGCGTGCCAAAGCTGCGGTAGTGTCAAAATCACCGTTATTAAACGCTGGTTGACCACAGCAGGTCTGCGCCGATGGCACCTCGACCGAGCAACCGGCAAGCTCTAATAGTTTGACCGCTGCAAAACCTACGCTGGGCCTTTGCAGATCAACCAAACACGTGACAAACAATCCCACTGCAGGCTTTTCAGCTGTTGACTGATCTACGCTGGACCGATTCGTTGAGTCTTCGCTCATTACCGCACTCCTCCATAATTGCTGTCTATGCTATCGCGTGCCGCAACGCTGGCATAGTATATTGAAATTGGTCAGACCAATTGCGCTCTCGCATCGCGCATGCTGCAATGCAGCTTGACTGCAACTCTACCCTCAAGAGCACACGTCGATGAAAAACCCAAAAAACTTGATGCAATTAGAGCAAGTCATCAGCACGGGTGACTGGCCAGTTGGCACGCGCTTGCCCGCCGAGCGTCAGTTGGCGGCGCTGCTAGGCTGTTCACGGGCGGCATTGCGCGAAAAGCTGCAGGCGCTCAGATGCAAAGGCTTAATCCAATCCAAACGTGGCGCGGGCAGCGTTGTCAGCAAGGCCTCGCCCTCGCCTTTGTTAGCCTTATTGTCTCGCTCTCCGCGCAGCCGACAAGAGCTACTCGCGGTGCGCTCAGCACTGGATGGTATGGCTGCGCAAGGGGCGGCCGAGCTAGCAAGTGATCGAGAGTTAGCCGCTATTCGTCGCCAGCATCGCCACTTTAGCAAAGCGGTAAATCAGTGCGACCAAGTAAAAATGAACCACTTTGATACCGAGTTCCATCTGGCGATTGCCAGCGCCTCACACAATAAAGTCTTGCTAGAAATTGTGCGCAATTTGCGAGAAGAGCTGCAGACAAGCATTGAAATTTCGTCCGACCGGCTCTTTGGGGAATCGGACTTCAGTAAGACTGTCTTGGAGCAGCACCAGAATATTATCGCCGCCATTGGCCGACGCGACGCAACGGCCGCACGATCGGCTGCTGAACGCCACACTCAGGACATCGCGAAACGACTAAACGCCATACAACCTCTCTAAATCCAACGCTAGCGCAGAGTATCCGAAAGCCAGCACCCTTGGGCTCGTCCCTGCTCTGTCGATACACACAACATGCGTTTACTTATTGTGTGTCTGCTGTTGTTCGCCCTCCAACCTGTCGCGTTTGCTGCGGAGCTGTTTGGCGTAGCTCTTGTTGGTGCCGACAAAGCCAGTCTAGGTCTGGCAGCTCGTGCCGCCGGTGCAACACTCGTGGACACTGATCAGCCTGAAGTTTACGAAATATTTGATAGCTCAGCGGTGCTCGCGGAGAGCAATCGTTTGTATTTGGGTTTTGATGCACAGGACAGCAGTTTTGCCTTTGCGGAATACCAAATCCTGCAGATGAAACACAAGCGCATGCTCAGCAAACTCAAGCGTAAGTACGGCGAGCCGCAGGTGACCCCAGGCAAATTCATCAGTGATCAACTCTACCGCTGGCAAAGCAACGGCGTTGAAATCAGCTACCAGCGACAATGGGGCTGTCATTGTAGCGAGCTGCGCTACGTTGTACCCGCCAAGCTGACGTTGATTCAACAACAGCACCAACAGGTTCAAAAGCAACGGATGGAAGAAGGCCTAGCCAAACAACAAGGCAGCTACTGATTTGTCGCTAGCCCGCCGTTGTTAGTTATCGCCTAATCACCTTCGGCAAAATCCCCGATCAAACTGAAGATTAACTCGCGTTGCTGTGCCCGATAGCGATGTTCCCACAGAAACATACCTTGCCAGGTACCCAACATCAGCTCACCATCCATCACCGGCACTGACAGGCTGGTTTGTGTCAGTACACTACGTACATGTGCCGCCATATCATCCGCACCCTCGTAGTGATGTCGATATCGAGCATCGCCGTCTGGGGCCAGACCTGCCAGTACGGTCTCTAGATCGTGCAGCACATCTGAGTCGGCGTTCTCTGTGATCAATAACGATGCACTGGTGTGTCGTACAAACACCTGGCACATACCATTTTGCAGAGACTCTTGGCGACAAAACACGCGTGCATGCTCGCTTATTTCAATCAAAGCACGCCCATCGGTACGTATGCTTCGGCTTTGATGCACCACTCGGGCTACACTCATGGTTTGCGCCACTCTTTTAGACGGTGTGGCAGGCACTGTTGTAATTGAGGAATTGGGAACATGGGCACCTTCAGTGTTTTTGTCATTGTTATCTTGGTATTGGCAGCAATTGTTGCACTTATGGCAGCCAAGGTTGTACCGCAAGGTGAAGAGCACACCATAGAACAGCTCGGCCGCTTTACCCGCACCATCAAGCCAGGCTTGCGGCTAATTGTGCCCTTTGTTGATCGTGTTGCCCACAAGGTCAACATGATGGAGACCGTACGCGACGTGCCCTCGCAAGAGGTTATCACCCGCGACAATGCGATGATCACCGTGGATGGTGTGGTCTACTTTCAAGTGCTTGACGCGGCCAAGGCATCTTACGAAATCAACGATCGAGAATCATCAATCATAAACCTGACCACTACCAACATCCGCACGGTAATGGGCAGCATGGATATGGACGACCTACTCTCCAACCGCAATCTGATCAACGAGCGTTTGCTGCGCGTGGTGGATCAAGCCACGCAGCCTTGGGGTGTCAAGGTGACGCGCATCGAAATAAAAGACATCAATCCACCCAAAGACCTGGTCGACGCAATGGCACGACAGATGAAAGCCGAGCGTGAAAAGCGGGCCAACATTCTGGACGCCCAAGGCAATCGAGAAGCCGCAATTTTGCGTGCTGAGGGCGAAAAGCAGTCGGCCATATTGTTGGCAGAAGGACAACGCGAAGCGTCGTTTAGAGCGGCAGAGGCACGCGAGCGAGAGGCCGAGGCGGAAGCCAAAGCGACAAAAATGGTGTCGGATGCGATTTCAGACGGTAACGTGCAATCGCTCAATTATTTTGTCGCGCAAAAATATGTCGGTGCCCTCGAGGCAATCGCCAGCGCAGACAACGAAAAAGTTATTTTCATGCCGCTAGAAGCGACCAGTTTGATGGGCTCGATTGGTGGTATCAGTGAACTGACCAAAGGAGCTTTTGCAGGTGTTGCCGGTGGAGCAGCAGTCGCGTCTGCAGCACACAACAGCAACACTGGCACCCAAGCCCCCACCGTTTCACAGACGGATCTAGAGGTTTGAGCATGGAAACCCTAGCCTCAATAAGCTATTGGCACTGGATGATTCTGGGCTTGGTGTTGATGATTCTGGAAGTCTTGAGTTTTACTGCCATTTTGCTTTGGGTAAGTGCCGCCGCGTTTATCACGGCCCTGCTCGCCTACTTAGCGCCCGATTCCGGCTGGCAATTGCAAACACTGTGTTTTGCGTTGAGCACTGTGTTTTTATTGCTGCTCACCCGACGTTGGATGCAACGCCGAGATCAACAAACAGAGCAGTCGACGTTAAGCCGCCGCGGAGAGAGCTTGCTCGGTCAAACGCACGTGCTGCCAGAGCCGATTGTCGCTGGCCAAGGTAAAATTAACGTTCACGATACTTGGTGGCAAATACACGGCCCCGATTTACCGGCGGGTGCCACGGTTGAAATCACTGCGATAGATAACAGTGTGTTAATCGTTGCTGCGGCGGATTCCCCAGCTCGCTAGCCAAGTATATTTAGTGTGCGGTTTTTGTAGCGAGGATTCTATCGTCCAAACGTTGATCACGCGTAAGTGCGGCCAAACGTTGTCGGGTTGAATTATCGAGCGCATCCGTATCGAAATTGAGCAGCTGTTCAAAATCCTTTGCGTGTTCGCTGAAGTTTATCAACGCTTCCAGAATCAACTCCATCGCGGTGAGACGATCTCGGCCATTAATCATAGCCTGGCGCAGCATCGTTTCTATTTGCACCCTATCATCTGATTGCGGTGCTTCGTAGTCACTCAACGACTGCGGCATCGATGAAATTTTACGTACTAAATCACACACTAAAAGTGCAAGGCGATCCCGCACTCCGGTGAAATCACTACGAACGGCACCAACGCTCGTCCAACGGTCAGTGCCCAAACCGGCAAATAATTGCCGAACCTCTGTCACCGCTTCTTTCGCATCGAGCGCGAGCATTTGAATGTTCTTGTCTTGCGAGCTGGTCAACACCGCCGACTCGTGCAGCTCTTCTGCTGCCAACTGCAAACCTCGGCCCACAGCACCGGCTCGCGCAGCATCGAGAGCCGTAATCTGCGCAACAAGAGCGGTGCGTGCGGCAGACGCAGCAACGTCTTCTGCGGCTGATGCTTCAGGGTCGAATTTCAAGGCTAGCTCTTCAATCAAAAGGGATAAACGCATGGCGGTGAAAGACACTCCGAGAGAAAAGGTATCAAGCCCACTGTTTCTAGCGCGCACACGCGCCGCTGATCCACAATAGGTCCAAGGAGGTTAACGGCCCACAAACAGTGGGCTTTAGTCACCGCAGCGCTCGCGACTTCGGCAAATGTGCGTTTTTAGGGTTGGGAGATTATTGAGGTTTTCGCCGTGCTCTAAAAAAGGCCTGCAAGATCTCTCGACACTGAGGCTCTAAGATTCCACCGATGGCTTGTACGCGGTGGTTATGGGCCGATGCCTCTAAGAGTTGCAACTGACTTTCCACTGCACCACTACGGTGCTCCTTGGCACCATAAACAACTGTTTCTACACGCGCGTGCACTAAGGCACCGACACACATTGTGCATGGTTCGAGGGTCACATAAAGGCTGCACCCAGGCATGCGATAGTTGCCCAACCGAGTGGCGGCGTCGCGCATAGCCTGTACTTCCGCATGTGCGCTGGGGTCAGAGAGAGAAATCGGGCAGTTATAGCCGCGACCGATAATTTCATCATCGAGCACGATGACAGCACCGACCGGCACCTCGCCCTGTCTCTCAGCCTCCTTTGCGAGCGTTAATGCCTCCGTCATCCACTTTTCGTGAAAAATAGTGTTACTCAAATGGTCTAGTTTCCAATAATCAAAAAAAATAAATCTGTTACATGTTCGTTACAGCACAACTAGCTACTGATAAAAAAGATGTGCACATGACTTCGTACAATTTTGCAGAGTAGCCCATAAAGCGAGCTGATTCTTCAAGTTTTATCAGTGAGTTACCGCATGTTTCAACAATATATTGCAGAACAACCCTAAAAATTGTTGATAGTGTTGGAATTACCAAATTAGCTGTCAACCCTTATTTATGCAATTGACGACACATTTTGGTCATAACATCAGGCTTGCGACATGGGTCACAAAATCGCACAATCGTAGCCACATTGTGATGCACCTCCTTTCGGTTGTCACAAAATGTTGTCACCTAAAAAACCATGGTCACTTACCCACATAAATGGCCCTGAAAAACCAATCGACAGCAGCACAGTTAGATTTTTTACGTAAAAAAAACGTATTTAGCAGACAGGAGTCATTTTCAGTGAAATCAATTTTGGTAACCGGCGGTGCAGGATTTTTAGGCTCTCATCTGTGTGATGAGTTGCTAAGCCGCGGCCACCGCGTGTTATGCCTAGATAATTTGAGCACTGGCAGTCTAAGGAACATAGAACACAATTTAGGCAACGACAATTTCCATTTTATGGAACACGATGTCGTAGACCCTATAAATTTGCCGTTCAACTTTCTATCACTCGATCAAATTTACAACCTTGCCTGTCCGGCAAGTCCCGTTCACTACCAAAGCGACCCGATCAAAACAACCAAGACTTGCGTGCACGGTGCGATCAATGTGTTGGAGCTAGGCCGTGAAACAGGCGCTGTTGTTTTTCAGGCGTCCACCAGCGAAGTGTACGGCGACCCAGTTCAACACCCCCAGCGCGAGAGCTATTTTGGCAACGTCAACACTATCGGGCCACGCGCGTGTTATGACGAAGGCAAGCGCACAGCAGAGTCACTCTTCTTCGACTACAACCGCTACCACGGTGTGCGCATAAAGGTTGTGCGTATCTTCAACACCTACGGTCCGCGCATGGCTCGCGATGATGGGCGTGTAGTGTCAAACTTCGTTGTGCAAGCGCTGCAAAACCAAGACATCACCCTATACGGCGACGGAAGCCAAACACGCTCTTTTTGTTATGTCGATGATCTGATCATGGGGTTTTTAGCAATGATGGAAACCCCAGACACTGTACTTGGGCCCATCAATCTGGGTAACCCTGGTGAATTCGACATGAACGAGTTGGCCACCGCAATTATTGGCTTAACGGGTAGTCGCTCAAAGTTGCATTATCGTGAGCTGCCTAAGGACGACCCTAAAATGCGGCGCCCAGATATCACCAGAGCCGTGAACCTGCTGCAGTGGCAACCTCGCATTAAATTAGACGCAGGCTTAGCGCGCACAATCGAATATTTCTGTGAAGATTTGGCACTACCTACGATCGAGCAAAACCAAGCTGTTGTTGCTGAAGAGCCAGAACTGCTAAACGTTGCACACGCTAATTAAAGCCAATCACTAGGGTTTTCCATCGTGAAGGCCCGCTTTCTACAAGCGCAAAATTATGGAAATGAAAGCGATTCAGTACACCGCCCCGATCACCGCACAGATCACGGCACCTGCAACTAGCGATACCCGCGAGCTTCTGCGAATTTTGAACAAAAACCGCTGGGGTTTTGTCGTCGCGATGATCGCCGGGCTATTGCTGGCTTGGCTCTACTTACTCTCAACACCCAGCACTTACAAAGCCGATGCACTCTTGCGCATAGCGCCCAACAGTGGGGCCGATGAGATAGTCGACTCGTCTAATCAGCCGGCCAACGTGCCTCTGATCAAAGAAGAGAGCGACCTGATTCATTCACGTGAAGTGCTTGAGCCGATAATCGAAGGCAATCGACTGCAGGTGTCGGTCCAGGCCGTAGAAATGCCTGTGCTCTCAACACTGGCAAAGCAATGGCCAGGGCTGCAAAACTGGCTCGAACTTCAACCTCGTGCCGAAGGCTACGCGTGGCGCGACACGGTGTTAGAAATCAGCGAGTTCAAGGTGCCTGACGCTTGGCTGAACAAACAGCTGACGCTGGTTGCTCTTGGCAATGACCGCTACAGCGTTTTTGATCAAGGTAAGACCATCATAGAAAACGCTTTGGTGGGCCGCACAGCCAGTGCCCGAGCTTTTGGTAGTCATTTGCTGGACATGCGGGTTGAACGGCTGGAAGCGCAGCCAACCACTGAATTCAACATCAGCTTTAATTCACTGCAAACAACACTCACAGAGCTGCGCAGCTCACTCAGCGTTGAAAACAGAGACGCTAACTCGCGTGTTATGGCGCTGTCTCTACGGGGTGAAGACCCTACCGTTACCGCTGACTTGCTCAACAAAATTGCACAAAAATATAGCGACGTAAAACTCGGTTGGGAGAGTAAATCTTTTCGCAGCGAGTTAGGTTTTTTTGAGCAACGCTTACCCGAGCTCAAAAGCGACATGGAACAAGCTGAAGCCCGACTAGAACGCTACCAGCGTCGCAACAATTCAGCTATCGGCGCAAATGCGCAAACTAACGCTTTGGTCCAGCGCCTGTCCAATGAAGAGTCCAAGCTTCTTGAACTAGAACGCGAGCGCATGGAGCTGCGTGAAAAGTACACCGGCCTCCACCCTTCAGTGGCCAAGCTCGACAAGGAGATAGACACCTACAAAGCGACGATCGAGAGCCTCAGCAGTCGCATCCCCAACATTGCACGGGTATCCCGCGATCTGGGACCACTGGAGCGCGAAGTAGCAGCGACTAGCAAGCTCTACGCAGAGCTGAACGAGCGCGCTCAACGGCTACGCTTGGCGCAAGCCAACACCGTGGGTAGTGTGCAAATAGTCGACTTGGCGCTACCGCAAAACAAACCAGTCAGCCCCAAATCAAAGCTGGTGTTTGCGCTCGCGGCACTTGCCTCGCTGTTTTTGTATGCCCTCTGGGTGCTGGCGCGCGCCTCACTGAGCAGCACCATCAACGATGACGTCTCACTGTCGCGGCACTCCGGTCTGCCTGTGTTCATGAACATTCCCCGCAGTCTGGCGCAACAACAGTTCCGTTATCCGGGCAAGTCCGCAAGCAAACGCGCAGACTTACTGCCCATGGGCAGCCACGAAATATTGGCAATTCGCCAGCCAGACGACTTTTCTGTTGAGAACCTGCGCGGTCTGCGCTCTATGCTCAGCGACCTGATGTACAACTCGCGTAACAATATCCTGATGGTCTGCAGCCCACTGCCCGCGATGGGCAAGTCATTTGTCAGCATCAATTTGGCAGTATTGTTAGCACAATCGGGCAAGCGAGTTTTGCTGATAGACGCGGATTACCAGCGGGGCTATATCCACAAGACATTCGCTATCGAAGGCGGCCCAGGCCTTGTGGATGCGGTTGCTGGTACAGCGCGGGCTGCATCCGCTGTCTCGGCCACGGGTGTGCCTAACTTGTATGTTTTACCACGCGGGTTTCACTCGGACGAGATTCACAGCAAAGCGCCAAATGAGGGTGATATGCAAGCGTTTTTGGCGCGTATTACTCCGGCCTTTGATATCGCTATTATCGACACCCCGCCCATCTTAAGCGTGGCAACTGCGACTACGATTGGTCGCGCTGCAGGTACCACACTAATGGTAGTCAAAGAAGCGGAAGTCAAAGAGCAGCAACTTAAAGAAAGCATCCGACGTCTTCAATATGCTGGTGTCAGTGTCAACGGCTGCATACTCAACGCGTCAAGCCAATCGGCTAGTCACTACGCTTATTACAAAGATAGGATGGATTAAACCAGTGAGCGTTGAAGTTGCTGACAACGAAATAAAATCCATGCCGGTGGCGAAACGCCTGCTCGATCTTGCGATCACAGTACCGGCGCTCCTGTTGTTGTCGCCGTTCTTGGCGCTTGTTGCTCTGTGCATCAAGTTAGACAACCCTGGCCCAGTGTTTTTTAAACAGAAGCGCTATGGCCTTGGCGGGAGTATCTTTGAGGTATACAAGTTTCGCAGCATGACCCACGCACCCGGCGCGGCGTTTGTTCAGGCAAAAAAACACGATGCACGCGTAACACGTGTAGGCGCTTTTATACGCCGTACAAGCATTGATGAACTTCCACAACTCTTCAACGTGCTGAAAGGCGAAATGTCTTTGGTCGGGCCACGGCCCCACCCTCTTTCCTTAGACGACGACTTCCAACAACGCATCCCCAACTTTATGCAGCGTTACAGCGCAACACCTGGTATTACCGGCTGGGCTCAAATCAACGGGTTTCGCGGAGAAACACGCTCTCTCGAAGACATGCAGGGTCGGTATGAGCACGATATGCAATACATTTTCAAAAGAAACCTGATGATGGATCTGCGTATTATTTTAGGTACCGCAATTGGTGGCTGGACAGATAACAATGCTTACTGAATCTCCGCTTACAGCGCTACACTTTTTGGGCTTTGACGCGCACCCTGGTAGTTGTGATGACTACCTTACCCATGTACAACACTCGGTAGACAACCAGCAGAACACCACTGTTCTAGCGCACAACCTGCACTCGCTGTATCTCTACTATCGCTCAAGTAGTCTGCGCAAATGTTATGAGAATAAAGTCAATATGGTGGACGGCATGCCGATCATCTGGCTGCTACAGCTTGCCGGAAAAAAAATAGCGGGCAATAAAATCGATCGTACCAAACGCCTAACCTACGTAGATTTCATCTGGCCGCTGTTGCAGCAAGCTCAGCAAAACAATTGGCGAGTGTGTCATGTGGGCCAGTCGAGCGCCGTGCAGCAACAAGCGCTAGCAAACATCAAGGCGAAATTTCCCGATCTTCAGTTACTCGGCATTCCAGGCTACTTTGATCACACTGCCAACAGTGCAGGCAGCTTATCAGTAGTTGAAGAAATCAATGACTTCTCGCCGCAGCTTTTGTTGGTCGGTCTGGGCAGCCCTTTACAAGAACATTGGATTTTTCATCATCGCCAGCAATTGCAAGTACCCGCTGTACTCAGTTGCGGCGCGTGCATGGAATACGTTGCGGGCAATGTGGGCACGCCGCCACGATGGATGGGCCGTACCGGCTTAGAATGGAGCTATCGCCTGCTGGAAAACCCACGTCGGTTTGCCTCTCGGTATCTACTCGAACCCTGGGCCTTACTTTTTTCTATGCTCAGGTATCGGCTCAGTGGTCACCACTAAACCAGTCGGCTGCAATCGCCTTCTCAACCTGCCTTAGATATGATCGCAAAAGCCTTGAGCTCGCGCCTGACAAAAGCAATTGGCGGGCAAGCGTTGGTGAGTATTTTCCATTTCTCTATCAACATATTGTTGCTCCCCCTGCTCTCGCCACACGACTATGGCATTTTTGCGTTGAGCTTTGTTTTGGCCTTGTTTGCCGCCGCCATAAATAACGCGTTGATCTCGACACCCTTGTCGATATATACGCCTGTTATCAAAGCACCTGCACAACGCCAACAGCAAGAAGCACTCTTTAACGCGCTCAACACCTTCTTCTTTGTCGGCGTATTGCTGCTCGGTATTTTTAGTGCTCTGGGCAAGCAACCGATTGCCTTGCCCGTGGCACTATTCGTTGCTAGCTACGCAACGCGCCAATTTAGCCGCAGCTTCGCCTATGCACGACTAAAAGCAGAAATCCCTGCACGCGCAGACAGCGTGTATGTAGCCGTGTCCGCTCTGGGCTGCGCACTTGCTGTCTACTGGTGGGGAAGCTCTGCCTTGAGCGGCATACTCATAGCACTCGCACTTGGCAATACGGCGGCTACCTTGCTGGAGTTCTACCAACTGCGTGACGCCTGGCGGTTGCCCGCTTCTTGGTCCGCACTGGCACAGTACCGCTTGCTTTGGCCACAAACACGCTGGGCGCTAATCGGCGCGATCACCACACTGCTGATGGGCCAAGCACACAGCATTATCGTGAGCAGCAGCTTTGGCCCGTCGGCTTTTGCACCACTGGCGGCAGGCGGCGTATTGTTTGGCCCCATACGCGTGGCGCTGACCACTTGGCAAAACTTAAGCAAGCCTCAAATGGCCATCGACTTAGACGAGCGTCGATTTTCAGCGGTGAGCACAAGGATAAAACACACCACTTGGCTGATGGCGCTGGCACTGACCGCCGCCGCCGTTGGCCTCTTTCTGCTTTGGCCATGGATAGAACAGTTTTTATACGCCAAAAAGTACGCCTCTGAACCTATGGCATTGATCGTTGCGCTATGGACGGTGATCACACTTTTTGTCACTATCAATTCCCCTATTTCAGCTGCATTGCAGGCACTGGCCGATTTCAAAGTACTCGCTTATGCGAGTATATTTGGCGCGCTTATCAGCACGACCCTTGTGATCAGTCTGCTCTATAGTCTTGGCCCTGCCAGCACTCTTTATGGTGCTTTGGCTGCAGAAGTTTTTATGGCGATCTACCTGACAATTTATCTCAAACGTTGCTTTCAGGTGGGCACATGAAGCTCGCAATCTGTATTTGCACCCACCGCCGCGCCAAAGGCCTTAGTCGACTTCTAAAAGCACTAGAACCGCTAGCTCTAGAACACGCGTTTGAGATATACGTCGTTGACAATCATCGTGCGCATGAAGGGCTAGATGCTATCACCGCGCTACAAGGTGCCGGCTACCCAATACCCATACACAGCGCACCTGTTGACGAAGGCGGCATCAGCCAAGCTCGCAATCGTGTGCTGCAAATGGCTATTGATGCTCAGGCTACGCATGCAGCGCTGATTGACGATGACGAGTGGCCAAGCACTCAGTGGCTTTCCGAGTTACTGCGTGTGCAAAACATAGAGGATGTCGATGCGGTTGGCGGTCCAACCACAGCTGTGTTTGAGTCCGATGCGCCCGAAGCCTTGCGCAACTGTATCTATTATGGCGCGGATCTTAATCTAGAGGACAACGCCACTTGCACATTACAAGCCTGTGGCAACGTTCTTTTAAAGTTGCAGACTTTGTCCGAGTTAGAAAAACCCTTTTTTGATCCAACATTGGGCCGCAGCGGTGGCGAAGATTTACGATTTTTTATGCGCTTTGAGCAGACTGGTTTTACAATGCGCTGGGCAAAGAATGCCGAAGTTTTCGAAACAGTGCCCGCCGATCGCAGCACAAAACAATGGCTTGGGCGCCGGGTGGCGCTTATTGCCAACACGCGTGTGCACATTATGTCTGAAGCGGAGCCAGGATGCGCCGCAGCCACAAAACGCTGCTGCAAAACGCTAGCTCTGGGGCTGCAAGCAATGATTTACACCGCTTTGCAATCGAGCGGTCAAAGCATGCAGATACAAGCACTAATACATCGCGCAAAATTCCGCGGCAAATGGCGCGCCCATTTAGGCCGCCGCCTTGAGCGCGGAGAGAATCACTGATGAACAAAGAGCTATTTTTTAGCATCGTCATTCCCACCTACAACCGAGCCGAACGCTTACAACACACGCTTCAGTCAGTGTTGCAGCAAACCTTTGGCAACTTTGAGATCATCGTGATCGACGATGGCTCGGCGGATAACTCCGAAGTAATATGCCAACAGTTTGCAGACAGCCGTATCCAGTATGTTTGGCAGGAGAACGCTGGGCCAGCTGCCGCTAGAAATAACGGCGTGGCCCGATCTAGTGGACGATACATAGCCTATTTGGATTCAGATGACCGCTGGCACCCTGAATACCTCAACGAAGTTGCACTGCAATTGGGCAAATTGGCCCATAACAGCTTCCTCTACGGACAAATCGTCGTAGATCGAGGAGTTGATCGCTACTGGATTAAACCTGCTCGCGCCAAAACCGCAGACGAGAGTGTTTTTGATTACTTGTACTTGCACGGCGGCTTTATGCAAACCAGTACTTTGGTGATCCCGCGCAGCCTGAGCCATAAAATTAGCTGGGATGAAAGCATCACCTTTGGTGACAACGACCAATACGCTATTGATTTATGCAACACTGGCGCCACCGCAGTCATGCAAACTCGCCCGCTGGTCTGGTATTTAGACATCGACAGCGGCGATGCACTTTCACAGTTGTTTATTCACGACGCCAAGTCTCAGCGCTATCAGCGTTTTTTCCACTGGATGGAGAGCCATCATGGCGTGATGTCGAGCGAAGCACGCGCGGGCTTTGAGGCGCACTTTTTATCGGGTGTACATGCCTGGCAATCACCGCTCAAGTCGTGGGGGTTTTTGTGGAGCGCTTACCGCCAAGGCGCTATTGGTGCGTCAGGGCTAATGCGCCAGCTACTGCAAAACTACGCACCCAAGATTTACCGAAAACTCACTAACGCCTACGTGAGCAGGCGTGGTCTGGCACTCAAAGACACGGCATTCTAATGGTCAACCTTATCGAACAACCAGTGCAAGCCCGGCGTAGCGATACCACTTTTGCCATCTGCGTGTGGGTACTCACCATACTCATGGGCTCAAGCGGCATCAAAGAGCCAGTGATATTTTTGGCACCCGCAGCAACACCTTTATTAACACTAGTGTGGTTAGCCCTGTATGCCTGTGCGGCAGCGGCGCTGCTGTTCAATCACCAAATCACTTGGCTCATCTGGCTGCTACGTTACCGGCTAATGCTGTCGATCGCTTTGCTGGGTGTTATCACATCGGCACTTTGGGCAGTAGACCCTGCACTTAGTTTACAGCGCAGCATACATTTGCTGGGCTGCGGTGTACTGGCAATCTACATCGGCTTTAGTCTCAGCTTGCCAACTCTACTCAAAACTTTATTGTGGACTGCCAGCGCTCTTGTGCTGATTTCATTGATAGCTGTTTTTGCGCTGCCAGAGTTAAGCGTTCAAGCCTACGAAGGCGAACGTGTTTGGCGCGGTGTATTTGCCAATAAAAATACCTTGGGCTTCTGGTGCACCATGACAGTGGCGCTGGCGATTTGCTTGCTTCACGCGCAGCAATCTTGGCCAACGAAACTCGCTATATGTTTCAGTGCCGTCATTTGCTTGGTCGCATTATTCGAATCAAAGTCAGCAACTTCTCAACTAGCGCTGCTAACAGCACTCAGCGTGGCCGCTATTCTGAGTATGGCTAACAAGCTCAAACTTGGTCTGGCGCAGCAAGCCTTACTCGGTGTGTTAGGAGCTGCGACGGTGATTCTGCTAGTGCAAACGATCGACACACATTGGCTCAATAGCGTACTGGGTCGAAGCGGAAATCTCACTGGGCGAGGCGAAGTTTGGGCGCAAACATGGTCTTTGATACTCGATCGACCACTGGTTGGCTATGGATATGGCAATTTGTGGAACCCAACAGACGAAACATTGTGGATTCAACAAAAATTCACTCACTTTAGCTGGATTGTCTACCACGCCCACAATGGCCTGCTGCAAATAGCCTCAGAGCTTGGTTTAATCATCACGACGATCGTCGTGGTTTTTGTGCTGCAGCAAATACTCGAGAGCCTGCATTTCTACCACCAGCAGGCCAGCCGTGAAACGCTGTTTATCATTGTGTACAGTGTCGCTTTTTTACTGGGCAATTACTCTGAAGCGCGCATGATGATCGATCGCGACCTATTTTGGGTGCTTTTTCTTGCGATGCCTATCAGCCTACTGCAACACCCAACGGCTATTCGTAACCCAGCACACGGTATGTCCTACTCCGCCATCAACACTGTCAAACATTAGGTCAGTGTTCAAGAATTCACAGCGGTGCCGATAAAAAGACTGTTCGTGGGAGTCTGAGTTCGTGAGCGCCTCCTTGTTTGGCTCTCAGCACTCCAATATGTTTTTTTGCAATACCAATTGCGATTGCTCTACTAGCACTGAGGTCGTCTACTTTACAGACGCTCCGGAGTACAAATGCCTGTTTTTTCAATCAGCCGCAGACAAATGCTTGCCACACTTGTGCTCGCTCCTTCGCTAGTCGCAGCGGAAGACAACCTACTGAACACGAATGTAGCCTTTAGGGCAGTCGAGTCTGAACAGCTTTTACTGATTGATATCCGCACTCCGCACGAGTGGCGTCGAACGGGAATTCCACAAGGTGCTTACAGCATTGATATGGACTCCAGCAGTTTTTTTGATGAATTGCTGGTACTAGCGAACAAATATCCCGAACGAAAGATTGCCCTCATATCGACCACTGGCGGGCGCTCGGCCTATCTTTCGCGCTATTTGGCTCGTCGTGGTGTGCAGGTCTACGACGTGACAGGCGGAGTCATTGGTAAATCCACTAGCTGGAAGTCTAGAGGCTTGCCATTCCGGCCCTACCAGTAGTTAGCTCGTAAGTTGTTGATTGACTCTGCAGCTAGCGGCTAGCGAATACAACGCTCCCTCAACAATATGCGCAGCAAATGCGTATAACTATTGCCTTAGTTTCCCGTCTGTTAGTAATCCATCCAACACTTAACACTCAGCCCTTCAGTGATGATTTCACAAAAGACAATGCAATTATCTACTACAGAGTGGCGTGCGTATGCAAACCTTTAAAGGCTACAAAAAATCAAAGCTGGTGTACTGATCAAGTCACGCCCAATGCTGCAATGCAGTTTCAAAATCTGCCGCATTTTTTGGCGACCCAAAAATCACACAAAGATGCGCTCCTTCGCGGCGTAGAAGCTTGGATATACGGCACGCTTCGTAGTTTTATCGGCGATGGCAACGTACAGAAGGGCAAAAAGTGGCGATATTCGCTCAAAGACCGGTTGAAAGTCACTCAACACAAGGCCTTTCAAATGGCCGCCGAGCGCCACATTGCCACCCTGAATCCGCTAGTTCCACCCGAAAAGCTGTGGTAGCCTGACCTCGGATAAATAATAATAAGAATTAATGTTTCAGGCACTTCGATTGCCCAAAATGTGCAATAGATTATTCACTGCTATTCGCAGTGTTGCCATCCGTTCCACCTTGAAATTGCAGCTGCACACTCTGCACGGCTCACTATTATGAAGACCTATATCGCAGAGATACCCAAACATATTTGGGAAATGTTAACACCGGCCAAGCACTGGCTTCCCGAACTACGCAATTGGGATGTGCTACGCGCCGATATTATCGCGGGCATCACCGTGGCGCTGGTGCTGGTACCGCAGGTTATGGCCTACGCCCAACTCGCTGGCCTGCCCGCTTATACCGGTCTATACGCCGCGTTTGTCGCTCCTATTATCGCCGCAATCTTCGGCTCATCACGCCAATTGCACAACGGGCCGGTTGCCGTTATCTCACTCATGACCGCTTCCGCACTCGCTTCGCTACAGCTCGACCCCAGCCAATTAATCGGCTATGCCGCGTTGTTGGCTCTGATGGTCGGCGTGATACAAATGGGCTTAGGGTTCATGCGGCTCGGATTTTTAGTCGACTTTCTCTCCCATCCGGTGATCAGCGGGTTTACCAATGCAGCCGCTATCGTCATTGGCAGTTTGCAACTCGGTAAGCTGCTCGGTGTGGAACAACCCAGCGACCAACAATTTTTGGCCACCTTGCGTGACATCCTACTGGCTGTTCCAACGCAAGCGCATGGCCCCACCATGGCCATGGGTCTCGGCTCTCTGGCCATGATATTCGCCCTTAAACGCTGGGCACCAAAACTACCGTCAATCGTTATCACGGTCATTTTTGCGACCATCATATCGTGGGTAGCAGGCTATCAAGCAACAGGAGGCGCCGTAGTGGGTGTTGTGCCGACTGGTTTGCCTGATTTCGCTTTGCCAACTGGTTGGACACATATCCCAAACTTGCTGTTGCCCGCCATGACGATTGCTTTGCTCAGTTTTGTTGAAGCCTTCTCAATTGCCAAAGCTGTCGCCTCAAAAACTCGACAACGCATCTCAGCCGACCAGGAAATGATTGGCAAAGGGCTCGCCAATATTGCCACCGGCTTTACCCAAGGCTACCCAGTTTCAGGCTCATTTTCTCGCACTGCGGTCAACTTTGACGCAGGCGCACGCACCGGTTTTGCAGCCATCGTCTCGGGGCTTTTGGTAGCCATTACGCTATTGTTCCTCACACCAATGCTCTATTTTTTACCTCTTTCAACCCTTGCGGCAGTCATCATGGCTGCGGTGTTTGCTCTGATTCAATTTGAGCCCTTCAAACACGCGTGGAAAGTCAACCCACACGACGGCTTTGTGGCGCTTGTGGTTTTCGCTATTACCTTGTGGATGGCACCGCATCTCGAATACGGCATTTTTGTTGGTGTCGGCTTGTCAATTGCCTTTTACCTATATCGCACCATGCAGCCACACGTCGCCGAGCTCGCATGCGATGAAGACAACGTTTTGCGTGACGCGGCTTTATTTGGGCTAAAAACCAGCCACACTTTGGCCATGTATCGCTACGACGGTGATCTGTACTTCGCCAACGCCGGCTATCTAGAAAAAACTCTACTCAATGCTGTTGCCGACAAACCGCACTTACGCGTGCTGATTCTCGATCTGGAAGCCGTGGACCAAATCGATGCGACCGGCGAGGAGATGCTGGCCAATCTGGCGTCAGGCCTGCATCAAGCCAACATCGCTTTTTATATTTGCAGACCAAAATTCAAACTACTCGACGCGATCAAACGCTCGGGATTGCACGATAGAATTGGCGAAGACAGCATCTTCAGTAAACGAAAAAATGCCATTCAAGCTGCCGTTGAGCGTTTTCCCGGCATGGTCGATGTGAGCCACTTGATGACATATCAGCCCGACGGAAATGCTGTTATCGATAGCTTCCCCAGCAGGGCTCAGCACTAAAGCGATATCGCACAACAAGGCAAAAAACAAACAGGAACCCCATGAGCACGTACCAAGAAGTAGCGCAACACCAACACGAAATCAGTCTACTCGGCAGCACCGAGGCGGTGTTGTCGTGGGATCAAGAGACCTTGATGCCCAGCGGCGCACAAAAACACCGCGCTGAGCAACTGGGTCAGATGACCAAGCTGCGCCACGCCCTGCTCATCGAAGACAAGCACTACGAGCAATTGCAGTCGCTCAGTGCAGACAAACAACTCAGTGCCATTGAGCAAGTAAACATCAGAGAATGGCTCAAGGCAGCACACCGCGCCCGCGCTATCCCAACAGAACTAGCAGTAGAGCAAACTGAAACCAGCAGCCACTCGATGATGGCTTGGCAAAGTGCTCGTCAAGACAATGACTTCAAAGCCTTTGCTCCATGGTTGCAAAAGACTGTGTCTCTCAAGCTTCGTGAGGCAGAAGCTGTTGGCTGGACCGATGAAGGCGAGGCATGGGATGCGCTAGCGGATGAATTCGACCCTGGTATGACCGCGCAATCAGTCAGCAAGGTATTCACCCCTCTTCGCAAAGAACTGGTCGCGCTTGTTGAAGAACTCAGCGCCTCTAGCACACAACCTGACGAAAGCTTTATCCAGCAAAAACTAGATATTGAAGCGCAAAAACCACTGGTCAACGAAGTATTAAAAGCACTGGGATTCGATTTCAATCACGGTGTGGTTGCCGTCAGCACCCACCCTTTTTGCAGCGGTTTGCACCCCACCGATGTACGTGTAACCACACGCTACGATGAATCCAATTTCAGTGATTCCATCACCAGTGCGATGCACGAGTGCGGTCATGCGCTGTATGAGCAAGGGCTACCGCTTGAGCTCGCGGGCACGCCCGCAGGCGCGTTTAACGGACTTTCCATTCACGAGAGTCAAAGCCGCCTCTGGGAAAACCAAGTCGGTCGTTCACCCGGTTTTCTGCAATGGGTAATGCCTAAATACAAAGCAGCGGGCCTACAAAACACAGACCCCAACAAAGCTTATAGCGCGCTGAATGTCGCCAAACCTTCACTGATTCGCGTTGAAGCCGACGAGACCACCTACAACTTACACGTGATGGTGCGCTTTGAGCTCGAGCGTTTGATGCTCAACGGCGACTTGGCCGTCGAAGACTTGCCCGAAGCGTGGAATCAAATGTATCAGGATTACCTTGGCGTAACACCACCCAACGATGCACAAGGCTGTTTACAAGACGTGCACTGGAGTATGGGCGCGATGGGGTATTTCCCCACTTACACGCTGGGCAATCTCTATTCTGCTCAGTTCTACGCGGCCGCCAAACGTGATCTGGGTGATTTAGAATCACTCTATGCCAAGGGTGACTTTACACCGCTACTGCAGTGGTTACGCGAGAAGATACACAGCAAAGGCCGCCAACTGAGCCCAGCTGAGCTGTGTAAAGATGTCACCGGTGAAGAGCTCTCAGCCGCTTACCTGCTCGACTACCTACGCAACAAGCAAAGGCCGCTCTACGGGTTGTAAGGCTCCAGTAGTGGGTTACCGCGATACGCCGTTGCTTATCGCGGCCACATAAAACATACCGGAACCGTAGGTGCGTATAAGCTTGCGCATCGCGCGTATCGAAGCCGGTGAATTTCCGGGACGAACAGGCAATTATCGCGACCACCTAAGCCAGGATACGGCACCAGTGTTGTATATAAACCAAAACCGAATTACCTAGCAAAAAACCACTACTTCTCTACCTTTTGCCAGCGATTCGCCAGCTCTCGCAGAACCTCATCCGTGTGTTCACCCAAGGTTGGAGAGGCTTTCTCAAGTGCTAGATTGGACTCAGAAAACACCAGCGGCGTGCGTACACCTGCCACGCCTTCAGGCTCAATTTTCATGCCCCGGGCTTGTACTTGCGGATCGGCAAAAACTTCGGCTACGGAGTTGATTGAACCACACGGCACACCTGCGGATTCCAAAGCCTCTAAAAAATCGAGCTTCTGCCACGCGGCTATTTTCCCCGCCAGCAATGCCACTAATACGTCTCGGTTCTTCACTCGCTCTGGGTTGCTGATAAATCGCTGATCATTTGCCAACTCTGGAACATCAAGTACTTTACACAGACGCTGATACTGTCCGTCATTTGCGGCAGCGACAATCACGTGACTATCTGCGGTGGCAAACACCTGATAAGGAACAATACTCGGGTGTGCATTGCCCAAACGCGTGGGGTTAAGACCACCAAGCAGGTGACTACTGGCTTGGTTAGCCATCACACCCACCATACTATCGAGCAGTGAGAGATCAATCTGTTGCCCTCTCCCACTACGTTCACGCTCGGCGAGTGCTGCCTGAATACCAATTACACCGTACAACCCAGTGAATATATCGGCAAAGGCCACACCCATTTTTTGCGGCTCACCGTCTGCTGCACCCGTGACCGACATAGCACCACCCATGCCTTGCACCAAGAAGTCGTACCCGGGTCTGGCGGCATACGGACCTGTCTGTCCAAAACCAGTCACCGAACAATAGATCAAGCGTGGGTTAATCGCCGCTAAACTGTCGTAATCTAGGCCGTATTTTTTCAGCCCGCCAAGCTTGAAATTCTCAATCACCACATCGGCATCACGAATTAAATCGCGTACCGTGTTTTGCCCTTCTTCGTTGCGAAAATCCACCACAACCGAACGCTTGCCACGGTTGCAACAATGGAAATACGCTGCCGACTGCTCGCCCTTGTGCTCAACAAAAGGAGGCCCCCACTGGCGCGTATCATCACCTTGAGGGCTTTCTACTTTGATGACGTCCGCACCCAAGTCGGCCAGTGTTTGACCGATCCAAGGGCCGGCGAGAATACGCGCTAGTTCAATAACGCGTAGTCCTTGCAGCGGAGCCGTCATCAGAAGAAGGCTTGCAGGCCAGTCTGAGCGCGGCCCAGAATAAGCGCGTGCACATCGTGCGCGCCTTCGTAGGTGTTGACCGTTTCTAAATTCATCATGTGACGGATCACTTGGAACTCTTCTGAAATGCCGTTGCCACCGTGCATATCACGCGCCATGCGTGCAATGTCGAGAGCCTTGCCGCAGTTGTTACGTTTGATCAAGGAGATCATTTCAGGTGCCGCTTCAGCTTTGTCCATTTGGCGCCCGACTTGTAAACAAGCGTGTAGGCCCAAGGTCAACTCGGTTTGCATATCGGCGAGTTTTTTCTGAAACAATTGCGTTTGCGCCAGTGGGCGCTTGAACTGGTGGCGATCCAAACCATACTGACGTGCTGCATGCCAACAGAACTCACCCGAGCCAACTACACCCCAAGCGATGCCGTAACGCGCACGATTGAGACAGCCAAATGGACCCGTCAAACCTTCGGCATATGGCAATAGGTGATCTTCACTCACCTCAACTTTATCCAGTACGATTTCACCGGTGATCGAAGCGCGCAAGCTGAGTTTGCCTTCGATTTTAGGAGCCGACAGGCCTTTCATGCCCTTCTCTAAAACAAAGCCGCGAATCTTGCCGCCGTGCGCTTCTGACTTGGCCCAGACCACAAAAACATCGGCGATAGGACTATTACTGATCCACATTTTGCTGCCAATCAAACGGTAGCCACCATCAATTTTTTCGGCACGGGTTTTCATGCCTCCCGGATCAGAACCGGCATCTGGCTCAGTCAAACCAAAGCAACCGATCCACTCACCGCTGGCAAGCTTAGGTAAATACTTCATGCGCTGCTCTTCTGAGCCAAAGGCGTAGATGGGATACATCACCAAAGAGCTCTGCACCGACATCATCGAACGGTAACCGGAATCGACGCGCTCTACTTCTCGAGCAACCAGACCGTAGCTGACGTAGTTGGCGCCCACGCCGCCGTACTCTTCGGGCAGCGTTGTACCCAACAAGCCCATCTCGCCCATCTCGGCAAAAATAGCTGGATCAGTTTTTTCCTCGCGAAAGGCTTCGATGACACGTGGCTGCAGTCGATCTTGCGCATAACTACGCGCAGAATCGCGAATCATGCGCTCTTCATCGCTTAACTGGCTATCAAAATTGAGTGGATCTTCCCAATTAAAACTACCTAAACCAGGTGCATCTTTGGCTCTGAGACTGGGCTTGCTCATACGAACTCCTCGGCTTTGTGCCGGGCAATCTGCCCAGACACTATGATTTTTATTCAACTGTTAGCGTAATTTTACGGGTTTTATACCAATAGACCAGCGATAATAGCGCAAGCACCTATGAGAAAATGGAATACACATGCAGTTTCCCAAACGATACCTGCCTTCTACCCGAGCGCTGCTTGCTTTTGAAGCGGTAGCAAGGCTTGGTAGTTTTTCTCTGGCGGCCGACGAACTAAAGCTAAGCCAAGGCGCTATCAGTAAACAAGTGAAACTGTTGGAGCAACAGCTGGGTGTTGCGCTGCTGTTGCGAGAGCACCAGAACACTCGACTGACCGCCGCCGGCCAAAGCTACGCCCCGCAGGTACGTGAATCACTGGCGCAAATCGCGCATGCGTCGCTGGCGGTGAGCACCAACCCACACGGTGGTACGTTGCGGTTAGCCATTTTGCCTACTTTTGGTACGCGTTGGTTGGCACCACGCTTACCACAGTTTCTGGCGAGCTCCAGCGGCATCACCATCAACCTAGTCACCAAGCTCAAACCCTTCGATTTTCGGCTGGAGCGACTCGATGCGGCGATCCATGTTGGAGACGGAAAGTGGCCGGGCACGCAGTCGATGTTTCTGATGCACGAAACCGTAGTGCCTGCTTGCGCACCCGCTCTGTTAGAGACGCACCAATTTAAAAACGCTAGTCAGCTACACAGAGCTGGCCTTCTGCATCTCGCCACCCGCCCGCACGCTTGGTCTCGATGGATGCAAGCTCAGCAAGGAGATACTGCGCCAACGGACGGCATGGTTTTCGATCAATTTGCCACTGTGGCACAAGCGGCTATCGCAGGCCTCGGGGTCGCGCTTTTGCCGCCATTTCTAATTCAACGAGAGCTTGATGAAGGAACCTTAGTACCCGCCCTGCCTCTGCCATTGCAAAGTGAAGAATCCTACTATTTGGTCTGGCCGGAAGTACGAGATCAGTTCCCTCCTCTGATAGCCTTCAGGCAATGGCTGGCCCAAGCTGTAGAAACTTTCTCACTGCAGAAAATACCTAGTAAATCTAAGTAAAACAAAAACATAGGATCATACCTTCGCGTGGCTAAAACAAGTTTTGATAGGCGTCTATCAAAAAATGATTGACGTCTATCATTTATACTTGCACTATATTTCTCAGGAGGATATATGTCGCAAGTCACGCTACACGATGTTGCCCGAAGTGCGGGCGTCAGCTACGCAACTGTAGATCGCGTTGTCAACGCGCGTGGTGGCGTGGCAGAAAAATCAGTCGAGCGTGTGCAGCGAGCCATAGACGAATTGGGCTACCAGCGCGACCTCAACGCAGCAAATTTGGCGCGTCGCCGCGTCTACCGCTTCCACTTTGTCCTGCCCAACGACAGCAACGAATTTTTTCGAGCACTACACAGCGCCCTGCTTTTTCAGCAATCACAACCACAGAGCTACCGCAGCCGAATCAGTACAAGCCGCGTAACCGCGTTCAACAGCGCGGAGCTCATCGATGCGCTGGACAACATTGACGCTGAGGACACCGACTGCGTCTGCGCAGTGGCGCTAGACACACCTGCGGTTATAGAAGCGATCGAGCGAGCAAGCGCACGAGGTTTAAAAGTCGTCACCCTTATTTCTGACATCGCAGCCAAGTCGCGAGAGCACTACATCGGCATTGATAACTTGGTTGCTGGCCGTACCGCTGGCCGCATGATGGGTTTGTCCCACGGTAGGCAAACAGGTCAGGTGTTACCCATTATTGGTGCCCGCACCGCACACGATCATATCGAGCGCCTTCAGGGTTTCGAATCGGTGATGCAAAAGTTTTTCCCCGAGATAGAACTGTTGCAGCCGGTCGAAAGCAGCGATAAAGCCGAGCAGATTGTCAAAGCGTTGAGCGCCGTACACTCTGAAGGCTCGCAATTGAGCGGCATATACAACATAGGCGCCGGTAATGAAGGCCTACTGAATTGGCTGCAAGACGGTAGCTACAAAGTACGCCCTATCAGCATTATTCATGAGCTAGTGCCCGCCTCTAGAGCAGGCTTAGAGACTGGTTTGATCGACGCTGTCATTGACCAAAAACCTCAACAGACAATCGCAGAAGCAATGCGCGTGATGCGCTTGTTGAGCGATAAGCTGACGATTGAAACAAACAACAACGACATCACCCCTGCAATTTATCTCCGTGAGAACTTGCCACCGGCCACAACAGACAACCAATGGAGCGCCTCCGCATGAGCGACTACTTCGCCCAAATTGACCCTCTCGCTTTCGACCCTCACTCGGACGGACTCGCTTTTAGGTACTACAACGCCAGTGAAAAACTGGGTGACAAAACCCTCGCAGAGCACTTGCGTTTTGCTGTGTGCTATTGGCACAACTTTGTCTGGGAGGGCAACGACCCCTTTGGCGGTCAAACATTCGAGCGACCTTGGTTTCCTGCTGACACCATGGAGCTTGCCAAACTCAAAGCAGACGCCGCGTTTGAAATGTTCAAAATATTAGGTGTGCCCTACTTTTGCTTCCACGATCACGACGTGCGTCCAGAAGGCGACAGCCTTGCAGAAAGCCATAAACGCCTCAACCAAATGGCGGACTATTTTGAAGAGAAAATGGCCAACGGTGGTCCGGCACTCCTGTGGGGAACAGCGAATATGTTCTCCAACCGACGCTATATGTCGGGTGCCTCTACCAACCCTGACCCCGATGTTTTTGCCTACTGCGCCTCGACTGTTAAAGCCTGTATGGATGTCACTCACCGATTAAACGGCGAGAACTACGTCTTATGGGGCGGACGCGAAGGCTACGAGACTTTACTCAATACCGACATGGGTCGTGAGCTAGAGCAGATGGGTCGGTTTTTGTCGATGGTGGTTGAGTACAAACACAAAATCGGCTTTAAAGGCGCGATATTGATCGAGCCCAAACCACAAGAGCCAACCAAGCACCAATACGACTACGACGCTGCCACCGTCTACGGTTTTCTCAAGCGGTTTGGCTTGGAGAAAGAGGTCAAACTTAACCTCGAACAAGGGCACGCCATTTTAGCGGGCCATAGCTTTGAGCACGAAATTGCCACGGCGAACGCTCTGGGTGTTTTTGGCTCTATCGACATGAACCGCAACGACTATCAGTCTGGCTGGGACACAGATCAATTCCCCAACAACGTGCCAGAAGTCGCCTTAGCTTATTACGAGATATTGCGCGGAGGAGGCTTTGGCAGCGGCGGAACCAACTTCGACGCCAAACTGCGTCGCCAGTCACTCGACGCAATGGATCTCGTCGCCTCTCATGCGGGAGCGATGGACGTCTGTGCACGAGGTTTTAAAGCGGCCTACGCCATGTTGCAAGACGGCAAATTAGAAGCGGCGCGCGAGCAGCGCTACGCTGGCTGGAACAACTCGGACGCTGCCGCCATGTTGAGCGAAAGTGCCACGCTGGAGTCCATTGCCGCGCAAGCAGAAGGCAAGGCCTTACAGCCACAACCTCGCTCAGGCCAACAAGAAATACTGGAAAACCTAGTCAACCGTTACGTCTAATCGCTTATGTGTATTTTAAAGGGATCAGCATGAAAACTATCAAAGGACCAGCGCTATTCTTGGCGCAATTTGCCGACGACGCAGCCCCGTTCAACTCATGGGACAGCATCACCAAGTGGGCCGCAGACTGTGGATACAAAGGCGTGCAAATCCCTAGCTGGGATGCGCGACTGTTTGATCTGGAAAAAGCTGCTAGCAGTAAAGACTATTGCGACGAAATCGCAGGTCAGGCACGGGCGAACGGTATCGAAATAACAGAGCTATCAACCCACCTTCAAGGCCAATTGGTCGCGGTGCACCCAGCCTACGACACAGCCTTCGACGGCTTTGCCGCGCCCGAAGTACACGGCGATCCAAAAGCACGTCAAGCCTGGGCAGTCGAGCAAGTAAAAAAAGCTCTGACCGCGTCGAATAATCTGGGCATCGGTGCGCACGCAACATTCTCTGGCGCATTGGCCTGGCCCTACATCTACCCTTGGCCACAGCGCCCTGCAGGCTTAGTCGAGGCAGCGTTTGACGAGCTGGCGAAACGCTGGCGCCCTATTCTAGATCACGCCGAAGATATGGGCGTTGACGTCTGTTACGAAATCCATCCCGGTGAAGACTTGCATGACGGTGTCAGCTTCGAGATGTTCTTAGAGCGCGTCGACAACCACGCACGCTGCAACATGCTTTATGACCCCAGTCACTATGTACTTCAGTGTCTTGATTACCTCGACAACATCGACATCTATCGCGATCGCATTCGTATGTTTCATGTTAAAGATGCCGAGTTTAACCCTACCGGCCGCCAAGGCGTGTACGGCGGGTACCAGTCTTGGGTTGATCGGGCTGGGCGTTTCCGTAGCCTCGGTGATGGCCAAGTTGATTTCGCCGCCGTCTTTTCAAAAATGGCCGCGAACGACTTCGACGGCTGGGCTGTTGTCGAGTGGGAATGCGCGCTCAAGCACCCAGAAGACGGCGCGCGTGAAGGCGCGCAATTTGTGAAAGACCACATCATCCGGGTCACCGAACGCGCGTTTGACGATTTTGCCGACGGCGGGACCGACGACGCGGCCAATCGCAATATGTTGGGGTTAGATCGATGAATAAGCGTATCCGACTGGGCATGGTAGGTGGCGGCAACGACGCCTTTATCGGCGGCGTGCATCGAATCGCTGCCCGTATCGATGATCGTTTTGAGCTGGTAGCCGGCGCATTATCATCAACCGCTGAAAAGTCGCGCGCATCAGGTGAAGCCTTAGGGCTTGATCCAGATCGCTGCTACGACAATTTCGAACAGATGGCCGAGGCTGAATCCTCACGCGAAGACGGCATAGAGGCAGTATCCATCGTCACGCCCAATCACATGCACTTCGCCCCTGCCAAAGCCTTTCTCGATCGCGGCATCCATGTGATATGCGATAAGCCACTGACAGCGACGATGGCCGATGCCGATGCCATGAAAGCAGCTGTAGACGCATCGCAAGCGAAATTCATATTGACGCACAACTACACCGGCTACCCCATGATCCGCCAAGCGCGCGCTATGGTTGCCGCAGCCGAGATAGGCTCTATACGCGTAGTGCAAGTCGAGTACCCACAGGATTGGCTCACCGTAGCGCAAGAAGACGAAGGCCTAAAACAAGCTGAGTGGCGCACCGATCCGGCACGCTCTGGCATGGGTGGCTGTATAGGCGACATAGGGACACATGCCTACAACCTCGCCTGCTTTGTCACCGGGTTGCAAGCCCAGTCACTCGCTGCAGATTTACAGTCTTTTGTTTCAGGCCGCCAGCTAGACGACAATGCCCACGTGATGATGCGCTTTGAAGGCGGCGCGCGTGGCATGCTGTGGTCTAGTCAAGTTTCACCCGGATGCGAAAACAGTTTAAAACTGCGTATTTTCGGTGAAAAAGGTGGTTTGGAGTGGTGCCAGGAAGACCCTAACTATCTGTGGTTCACTCCGTTTGGAGAGCCCAAGCGATTAATCACTCGCAATGGCTCGGGTGCAGGACCACAGGCGGCAGCCGTGTCGCGCATTCCCCCTGGACACCCCGAAGGCTACTTAGAAGGCTTTGCCACCATCTATGCAGGTGCTGCTGATGCAATACGTGCAGCGCAGGTCGGCGAACCCACCCCTGAATCTGCAACCCTGCTACCCGGCATTGACGCGGGCATGGCAGGAATGCGCTTTATCAGCGCGTGTGTTGAATCCTCCAGACAAGATGCCGCATGGATCAAGCTGTGAGCGAAGCTTTGCTCTCTCTGCAGCAAGTACGGCGCAGCTTTGGCGAAGTTGAAGTGCTACACGGCATTGACCTCGAGCTACGTCCCGGAGAGGTGCATGCGCTGATCGGTGAAAACGGAGCCGGCAAATCCACCACGATGAAAATTCTGTGCGGTTATTTGAGCGCCACCAGCGGCTACGTGAAATACGGGAAAAAAAGCTCACCCTTCCGTGACGCCAACGACGCTGAGGCACAGGGCGTCGTGATGATTCATCAAGAGTTCAACTTGGCTGAACTACTGACTGTGGAGCAAAACATATTTTTAGGCCGTGAACTGCGCAAAGGCTTGATGTTGGACAAAGCCAGCATGCAAAGCCAGACCCGCGATTTGCTAGACCGTCTCAACTGCAGCGCAGCCGCAACTGCCCGCATAGACCAGCTGTCCAACTCCGACAAGCAAATGGTTGAGATTGCCAAGGCATTGTCGCGCAATGCCAAAGTGCTAGTAATGGACGAGCCCACTGCAGTTTTGACCAAGGCAGAAACTGCCGTGCTATTTGAACAAGTCGAGGCCTTGCGCGCATCGGGTACTGCTATTTTATTCACTTCACACAAGTTAGACGAAGTGAAACAGATTGCCGACTGTGTGACCGTGATGCGCGACGGAGAAATGGTACATCACGGAAAAACCGACGACATGAGTGAAGACCAAATGGCCGAAGCGATGGTCGGCCGTGATGTTTCACAGCTCTATCCCGACAAGCCAAAGCAACAGCCTCACGAACGCATGGCACTTTCGGTTAAATCGTTAAACGTGCCAGGCTTTGCCTATGATCTCAGTCTCGACCTTCACCAAGGTGAAATACTGGGCCTCTCCGGTATGATTGGCTCAGGACGCACGGAGAGTATGGAAGGTCTGTGTGGCTTGCGCCGCGCGCATGTGAGCAGCGTCGAGATCAACGGGCAAGCGGTCAAGATTCGCTCGACTAAACACGCGTTGTCGCTGGGTCTTTGCTACCTCACAGAAGATCGCAAAGGACGCGGCCTGCTGCTGAACAAATCCATGCGTGAAAACCTTACGCTGCAGGCCCTTGAAACGTTCGCCAAACCACTGATTGATCACGACGCTGAAGAAAAAGCACTGGACTCTGCTATTGCAGAATTCGACATACGTGCAGGTCACCGCCAAGTAAACGTGGGCAACTTATCCGGCGGAAATCAGCAAAAGCTTCTGATCGCCAAGACCATGCTGTCCGAGCCTCAAATTGTCATCATTGACGAACCCACCCGCGGTATCGACATCGGCACCAAACAACAAATCTACGCTTTTATTCGCGAGCTCGCCTCACAGGGGAAATCCGTCATTGTTATTTCGTCGGAGATGCAGGAGGTCATTGGTTTGGCTGATCGCGTACTCGTGATGCGAGACGGTCGAATGGGTGGCGAGCTACAAGGTGATGACATCACGGAAGAACAAATCGTACGCCTAGCCATGGGTCTCACTGCAACTGCCGATACACAAAAGAAGGAGTCAGCCTAGTGGCTACTGCAACAACACCTCCAGCCACCAGCCAAGCACCTAGCCGAATCAACCTAGCGGTATTGGGGCCGGTACTGGCTTTAATTGCTCTGCTCGCTGTTGGCGCTTCCATGAACGACAACTTTCTCAGTTACGCCAATGTCAGTAACGTTCTAGCGCGCTCCGCCTTTATTGGCATCATCGCGGTCGGCATGACTTTCGTCATCACCTCCGGCGGACTTGATCTGTCTGTCGGATCGATGGCAGCGTTTATTGCCGGTTTGATGATCTTAGTGATGAATCTCGCACTGCCCACACTAGGGGTTGGTATACCCGTCATCTTGCTCGGCATGCTAACAGCAATCGTCGCTGGCATTGCGGCGGGCGCGCTCAACGGTTTTTTGATTACCAAGCTTGGCATCGAAGCCTTTATCGTCACACTTGGCTCTATGGGTATCTACAGAAGCCTCGTCACTTGGCTAGCAGACGGCGGCACCCTATCACTAGATTTTTCTCTGCGCAGCCTGTACCGACCCGTCTACTACGACGGCATACTCGGCGTAGCCTGGCCAATCATTGTCTTCGCGCTAGTCGCTATCATTGGCGAGATTGCCATGCGCCGCTCACGCTTTGGACGCTACTGCGCTGCTATCGGCAGCAATGATCAAGTAGCACGATACTCAAGCGTATCGGTTGATCGTGTGCGCATGATCACCTACGTGATTCTTGGTTTATTGGTAGGCGTTGCCACCATTATGTATGTGCCACGCTTGGGTTCTGCTTCGGCTAGCACTGGTGTGCTATGGGAGCTAGAAGCCATCGCCGCCGTCATCATTGGCGGCACAATTCTAAAAGGCGGGTTTGGCCGCGTATGGGGCACCGTTGTAGGTGTCATCATCCTCAGCCTGATCGGCAATATCTTGAACTTGACCGATGCGGTCTCGCCCTACTTAAACGGGGCAATCCAAGGGGTCATTATTATTCTCGCGGTAATTTTGCAGCGAGAGAAGAAAAGCCGCGCATAACGCGCGCAAAGCAGCCACTTAAGGAGTTAGACATGAAAAAACTATTACTGGTAGGCGCCATGGCAATGGCCATGTTTTCGGGGACTGCAAGTGCAGCCGACACCAAGGTGATCGGTGTTTCTATCCCGGCAGCCACACACGGCTGGGCAGGCGGCATGAACTTCCATGCCAAAGAAACCGTTGAAAGACTGGAGGAAGTCTACCCAAATCTTGATTTTGTACTAGCCACTGCTTCTGACCCAGCCAAGCAGGTCAACGACATTGAAGACATGGTTGCCACACGCAACATTTCAGCCTTGGTGGTCCTGCCCTTTGAGTCAGAACCATTGACTAGCCCCGTACAAGCCGTAGGCGAATCAGGTGTGTGGATCACCGTAGTCGATCGCGGATTATCAGTCGAAGGCATTGATGATCTTTACGTTGCAGGAGATAACTCCGGCTTTGGTCGTGTGTCTGGCGAGTACATGGCATCTGCCCTACCCGATGGTGGAAAAATTGTCGCTCTTCGCGGTATCCCCACCACCATCGACAACATGCGTGTTGAAGGCTTTCAGCAAGCTATCGAAGGTAAAAACATCGAAATCCTGGGCATGGAACACGGCAACTGGAATCGTGATGATAGCTTTACCGTGATGCAGGATTTTCTCTCTAAGTACCCAGAGATCGATGCCGTATGGGCATCCGACGATGACATGGCAGTAGGTGTATTAGCCGCTATCGAAGCCGCCGATCGCAAAGACGTGAAGTTTGTTCTTGGTGGTGCCGGTATGAAAGAGATGATTGCCCGCGTTCGTGACGGCGACCCTATGATCCCCGCTGACGTCACCTACCCTCCGTCAATGATCGCCACCGCGATTGAGATGACTGCCGTGGGCATGACTTCTAACGCACCTGTGGCCGGAACCTTCACCATCGGTTCCGTGTTGGTCACGCCTGAAAATGCGGCGAGCTTCTACTACGAGGACAGCCCTTTCTAAGAAAGTCTTCACGGCTTGACTCCAGATGAGGTCGTAACAAGTCAAACTTGTTGCGGCCTTTTTTGCATTTACTGCCGCTTAACGCTCACCCAGTGAATTCTCTATTGTTCGAAGTATTGGCGCAAAAAAATAACTGATAATCCTGCGCTCCCCTGTTGTCACGTCAACCGTCGCTGTCATGCCAGGTCTCAGCGCGTATTGATTATCACCAGCTATCAATTTGTTCGACTCTGGTGTTATTCGAACACGATAACCCCACAGCCCGTCATCACCTTCTGTTGAATCCGCTGCTAAGTCTTCTACCGACGCTTTTACAAAGCCGAAGCGCTCTGAAGGGTAAGCGTCCAGCCGAACATTTACAGCTTGGCCAACAGACATAAAGCCGATGTCTTGATTTGAAAACAACGCTTCAATTTCGATTTCTACTGCTGTTGGAACGACTCGCATCAACTCTTCCCGAGCTTCGGCTACACCACCAATAGTGAATATCTTTAACTGATCAATGGTGCCGGCTGCTGGCGCTCTCAGTGTAGCCACCTCAATCCGGCGCTCTATCGCGCGTGCTTCTTCTGCCAAAGCTGCAAGCCTAGCGTCGATTCCTGCCTTTCTTTTTAAAGCCACACTACGCGTTTCGGCTATAAACCGTCGACGTTCTGTTTCCAGAGTAGCTCTCTCCGCTATCTTCTGGTCGAGCTCGCGTATATACACATATCTTGATTGCTGCAGCTCAGTATATTCTTGCTGTGTATCCAAAAAAGAAGATCGACTGTTAGTACCTTGTTCTAGCAATTTGGATGCAGTTTTTAGTCGCTGAGACTGAAATTTCAAACTCGCTTTGATGCGATCAATGTTAGACCTAGTGACTATCTCAGATCTACGATTGGCTTTTTTTCTCGCATTTAATTGCTCATAAAACGTAAGAACATCCGCTGTTTCCGCCTTTAATAACTCTCTCTCTTCGACAACGATGTGGCTATCTACTAATTGCGCGGGAACATGGAACTCAGTCAATACGGTTTGCATCATGTTTCCGGAGTGCTCGGCTTTTGCCAAGACGCTAGATAACGCAATAACCCTGGCCTTCTCTACAATCAATCTGTCTCTTTCTGCGGCAATTACTCCCATCTGCGTAATTGAATCCGTTGTGTCCATTTTTACAAGTACATCCCCTTGCTGCACCTCGCTGCCGTTACTGACATGAATACTTACAATTCGACCGGAGAACTCAGGCTGCACCACTTGTACTCGGGTGACCGGAACAACCCTGCCCTGACCACGGGCTACAATCTCGACGTGAAAAAAAATGGACATCAGCAAAGCAATAAAAAAAACAGACAAGCTAAAAGCAACAGTCAGATGCAAAGTAGGTGAAGATATATCCATCGGTTTTTTGGACAAGCTCATCAAAGCAAAGCCTCAAAATCAATCACCTGATCTGGTTGAATGAATATTTCTGGGTTATGCGTGATAACAATCAGCGTCAACTCTTGCTTGAGTTTGTGTAGCTCCTCAACCATTAAGCGCTGTGCGGCACTATCCAAGGCACTTGTTGGCTCGTCGAATATCACCACTTTAGGCTTACGCAGCAGAGAACGCGCAATAGCAACACGCTGGCGTTGCCCACCAGACAAAGCTGAACCGCGTTCACCAACTGGCGTGTCTAAACCCAAAGGCAACTGCGCGATCAACTTGTCGGCAGCCGAAATACGCAATGCACGATTCAGCGTATCGTCATCCGCCAGCTCGTCCCCAAGCATCAGATTTTCGCGCAAGGTGCCTGTAAATAGGTAAGGCTCTTGCGGTACGTACGCAATCCTGGTGCGAACATCGTGCGGATCGTATTCGGCTATGTTCTCGCCACCCAAACTGACTTCTCCACTATCAGGTACATCAATACCCGACGCCAATCGGCCAAACGTAGACTTGCCAATACCCGAAGGCCCGACAACTAGGGTTAAAGTCTTAGGCTTAGCATTGAAGTTAAATGCTTTGAGCAAAGGCGTGCCCGGTAGATAGGAAAAATCGACTTGGTGAAACTGCAGATGGCTTTTTACCTGAACGGGTAAATTTGGCAGTTTATCAAAAGGCTCCATGGGTGAATTCACCACATCACCTAAACGCTGCCGCGAGACACGTATATTTTGCCAGCTTTCCCACAAACCAGAAAAATTCTCGATAGGGCCCGTCACTTTTTCAGCTAACAAATGAAAAGCGATAAGCTCTCCTAAAGTCATTTCACCGGCAAAAACATAAGTTGCGCCAAAATAGATAATGCTGATCGTGACAGCCTTTTCGACTGTAAAAAGTAGTTTATTACTCCAAATATTAAGAACACCCACCCTATAACCAGCATTCAAATTGGCACTTAACGTTTGGTCAAGACGATCAAGCATGCGAGTCTCAGCACTCAGTGCCTTAACAGCGGCAATACCGGAGATGTTCTCGACCATCTGCGTCTGATGCGCCGCGCCCGCATCAAATTGAGCACGCAAGCGTCTACGCAAAAAAGGACCAAAAGCGACATAAATCAATATTTGGATCGGTAGCGCCATCAAAATAATCATCGTGAGCGGTACAGATAACGCGAACAATACAGCGATATAAATAAACACAAACAATAAGTCGAGGAAAACGCCCGTCGTCGTGCCGACAAGAAAAGCGCGAATGCTATCTGTTTCACTGATGCGAGCCATGATTTCACCCACCGACCATTTGCGAAAGTGGTTAAACGGCAGCTTAAACAAATGCTCGAATATACGAGCGCCTAACGCACGGGTTACTTTATTTGCCGTCAACATACCCAGCAGCTGAGAAAGTACTTCAAAGCCCAACTGAAACACAGATACCGCGACAAAAACCGCAACAACAACTAGCAATGATGCTTCACGCTGAAAAGGTAATATACGGTCAATGATGACCTGGAAGATAAACGGCTCAACTAACCCAATAAGACGGAGACAAATAGCAAGGAAAAGCAACTCGGCATAAAAAGGTGTGTAGCGCCACAAGGTTTGGCCAAACCAAGATAGCGGTATTTCACCGGTATTCTCTCCCACTCTTTTGCTCACTAGCAGTGCAACCCTCACGATTCACTTTACACCCTTTAGTCGTCCAGCAAAGCACTCCGACAGACCGTACCAAGTATTCGAATTAATTTTATGTTTTTTTAAATACGCTTGAAATTTGTGTTTCAAATATATATTTTTAAAAAAAATATATAAATATCTCAAAGAAATAGTAAACCTAACTTTGAAACACCACCGTAGTTAACATTAGATTGGGCGCAAAAAACTCATTGCGCCCAATCGTCAGCAAGTCAACTCACTACATGTTCGGCGCATCATAACCGCCGGTATTTCTACCGTTGGATCCATAACGATCAGACATCCCATAAGCACCATTCATTTCGGATTGCGCCCGTGCACGCTCACCAGGGCTTTGGCTTAAGTCTACTGACGAACACGCAAGGCCGGCTGTCGCACCGGCCGCGTTGCTTCCTGTGGCAGCACTAACTCCCCAGCCAACTCCGGTACAAACGACGTCCTGGGTGGAGACCCCACCGCCACCGCCACCGCCACCGCCACCGCCACCGCCACCGCCACCGCCACCGCCACCGCCAAAACTAACAGTAGCAAACAGGTCGTCACGGAAAATTTGATTTTCGTTTAACATTTTTATGTTCCTCTAACATAAGGGCGCCCTTTATTGGGATACAATGCCCACGTTGTGTTTGCCGGATACCTCATCCGGCGACTCAATTGGGCGGTGAGTTGGTAAGAACCCATCGCCCATCTTACGTCTATGCCTCTTCCCTGAGGCACAACCGTAATTCTGCTAGGCCTACCAAAAAATCAGTAGCGCCAAAAATAACTGACTGACATATTGGGACTGTCAACCGCATATACTTGATGAAACCAACCCGCAGGCTGAAGCAACAATTGCCCAGGAAGCAAGGTCACCGACAAACACTTAGCTTCTTTTGCGCGAGGGTAAGTTTCAAAATTCGGCACCTCAGGCTTAAACCAACAAGGCTGGTAGTTGTTGTACGCTTTGTGCGGATACAGTAATTCTTCTTGATCTGCCGAATACAAATCCAAGCGCTTTTTCCCAATCACCTGTAGCAAAAAACCGGAGTATGGATCGCGGTGCAAGCTTGAGGTTGGGGTATGAGTAGGCACCGATCCCAACCATAACTGTGGCGGGATGAAGTCCTCTCGATCGAAAAATAAGGGTCCAAAATCTGACCACATTTCTTCTGGCAAAGCCGCGCCTTCGGTGTAGGGCTTAACAAAACCCTCTATCATTTTTTCGTAGGGGTCTTTTTCAAAGGCTTTTAACTCTTGTACAAACTCACGCATATTTTGCCGATGCGTGGCGGAACGCACACGTACAATTGCATCGCCGTACTTCTCTGCCAGTCTGTCTAACGACCAATCCCTACACGGCGGTTCTGGCTCAAGCCCTGTAATAACTACCGGACGACTTTCTTGCATCGCTTCCAGTATTTGAAGTTGTGTTGGTTGGCTTAGATATTCGACACCAGTTAGGTTTTTGTACCCAGCCCTTCGGTGCTGCTCGCCCACTTGTGCAAATCTATTTTGCGTGAAATTATTGGGTCGAAGGCATGACTTTGCTAAGTGATTGGCAAAGTGTAAATCGCCTTCAAAGCTGATGGTGCTCATCACACTGGGATCACGCCAATCAAGGAATTCAAATTCTTTGAAAATTCGCTCTATTGTGTTTATAGGGATAGTAACTTTTGTATCCGTTACTCTCGCTAAGTTAGAGCGCTCTACATGCAACTCATCATCGTAGCGCGCAATAAAGCTATGGTCGGGGTACTCTGGTATTGCAACCTTGACGGAACCACGAATATTTTCTGGATTCTGAAAACCATTTTTCAATAATTCTGCGAAGCCTTCTATCGCGGCAAGTTGAGAATCAAATTCAGCACGCGGGTATGCACTGGCGTTAGCAATACTCATGCTTCAGCCCCTTCCGCTACACGGCGCAAGTTCACCCCTGTCCAACGGTTTATTCGACGAACCGAGCCGTCTTGACGACGGCGCAAGCTAGTGGCTACCTCATCAGGAAAGATGTTGTGAGTCATGTCATGCAGCACTTCGCGAATGTTGTTGTAGGGGGTGATCCAATCGTTAAAAAACAAGCGATCACCACAGTTCCACTCATGTTGCTGTAGCGCCCGTCCTGTTGCATGCACTTCCCGCTCTACTTCTTCACTAAGCCAAGCCCAAGTAACCAATGCCACAGGAACGTCTTCAGGTGTCTTGTAAAGGCGGGCTTGATTTACCCACAAGGCAGGAAGCACTTCTGTTCTGAAATAATTCCCTATCGCTTGTTGTTGATGATAGGAAGATTGCGCGAGCAGCTCTAGCGCATAGCCCGTGCTGACATAATAATCGAGAGTCACCATGCTGTTTGATTCCTGCGCGCACTGCGTTCGTGAAGCGACTGCACTGCGACAGGTTCTGGAAACCTAGTCTTGAGAGTTTTGTGCAGATCGATATGATCACCAAAAGGGGCTGATTGCCTGGTCAACGTGATGCGATCAGCGTTATCCGCGTTTACACACCAAGTGGCATAGGCTGAGGGCCTTTTTTTATTATCCAGCATGATAAATGCAGTTTGCTTTTTCATATGCTCTAAAAGGTCAGCGTAGTAGTGTTCAATCGTTTGCTCAGATCGCCCTTGTAAATAATCGATATCGAGAAGCACCATCATGCCTAGCGATCGATAGGCATCGACAGTTGGGTTACTAATTTGGTCTTTAGGCAATGGTGAGAGATAATTTTTTGTGAATGCATTAGTGAACGGAAAATCCGCCATATCTATACATTCAGATAGCGTGAACCGTCCAACAAACACTTGCCATAACTTTTCAGCAGGAAGCAATTCAAACAACCTAACAGCTAAGACTCTGGCTATCGGATAGTTCCATCGGTAGTTATAAGGCGAAGAGCTGTCGTCGAGGGCGCTTTCTAAGTACGCAACATCTGACGCTAAATACGCTCCATTCTCTTGAAAGAAAGCACTACGCACCGCCTTAGCAATTGGGCTTTTTTCCTCTTCAAGAAAGCGCAACAGTGCAAGCTCTCCAATAAACGCTGCAACTTCCCGTAATATCGGTACGATGGAGTGTTGAGAAGAAAGTTGAATTTGCACGGCGTGTGCAAATTCATGTGCAACACAAAGAATATCAGCTGGCGAGCCCGAATACTCCATCGCTACTAGTGGGGGCAACTTCGGTCGACGATCTAAGGTGTAGGGCAACTCATATTGCTGCTCTTTCGCTTCAAAATTTACCTCAACACCGCCCTGCGCCAAAACTATTGAAGGCGCGTGCTCGGGAAACTGTGAACATAAAGCACTAGTCGCAACCTGCCAGGCATCTGCCGCGTCTACACCGAGAGTCCCTGCGTTAGCTTCGTCAGCGACCCCGTGCTCACAATGCAACATACGATCGACATAGGCAATCGCACGAAGTACCTGCGCTCTAGAAATCTCATGCGCATTCAACCAAGAATGGAGCGTTTGCTCGCGAGTCAAATCTGCGCTGCAATCCGTCTCTGGTTCACTCATCAGTTTCGCACTCCCTCGCAATTGAATATGTTACAGCCGAAAACTTTTGACATTAATACAAGTTATGTACAAATGAGTTTTCTTTATTTAATTTGCAATGGGAATATAGTCCCATTACATCTAGTGCGTCAACTGATTTCTTAAAATCTGTCTTCCAGAGATTTGTCTCAATTGCTGAATATCCTTTGCGATAGCAGAATAGAAAAAGTCTTCACTGCAAGATAAAAGACGGCATTACTCCAATCTAGACGCGTCCAGCGATTCGAGAGCCACAGAGAAGAGCTCCGAGCGACACTAATTACACAGACCGAGTTTGGTGTTTACTGAACTACTCGAACTAGGCCGCACGGCGGTATGATGCATTGACGGGTGGGAAATAAATCAACACGATATACTGGTCATAAACTTATTTAACACCACAAAATCGGAGCGACATCCGTTTGAACATTTTGCCTACAGCACTGTTGCAGGACCTGCAATCCATTGCGGGTGACAAGGGTTATAGAGCGGCCACAGAACGTGACACCCAAGATGCGCGGCGTCGATACATAGGCACCACGCAGCACGTGTTTAGGCCAGCCGATCCGCATACAACTTCGCGCTTGGTGCAGCGCTGTGCCGAAGCTCGCTTGCCCATTATTCCCATGGGGGGCGCTACCGGTTTGGTTGCCGGACACATCATGCGCGAGCCGAGCGCTAGCATTTTTTTGTCAACCGAACGCATGAACAAGATTCGCACGATAAACGCCGTAGATCGGCAGCTGGTAGCTGAAGCGGGTGTTGTGCTTGCAAATGTACAAAAGGCAGCCGCCGATAGTCACCTACTGTTTCCGCTCAGTTTAGCTTCGGAGGGAAGCTGCAGCATTGGTGGGAACTTGGCGACCAATGCCGGTGGTGTGCAGGTGCTTCGATACGGCAATACTCGTGATCTTGTATTGGGTGTTGAGGCGGTTATGCCCAATGGTAGTGTGTTAAATACGCTATCACCCCTACGGAAAAACAACACCGGCTACGATTTAAAAAACTTACTCATTGGCTCTGAGGGCAGTCTGGGCTTAATCACCGCAGCCTCCTTGAAGCTATTTCCCGCCATCAAACAACAATGCACAGCACTCTGTCCGGTCGCTTCACCTGCTGCTGCACTCGCTTTGCTAACCTTAATGCAAGATTTACTGAGTGAATTTATCAGTGCGTTTGAGTTAATTGCAGGGCAAGGGCTACGTTTTTTACAGCAGCATTTTCCACAGTTATCGCAGCCTATATCGCCCGAACCACAGTGGTCAGTATTGATAGAATTGGGTAGCAGCGCGGCGCATGACTTACAAACTTTGCTTGAAAGAGCGCTGGCTACAGCGCTAGACAAAAATCTGATAAGTGACGCATTGATATGCCAAAGTGCTCAACAGCGACAACAGCTTTGGGATCTGCGCGAACATATTCCTTTAGCTAATGCCAAGGTTGGTGCCATTGTCAGCTTTGATATCAGTCTGCCGCTCAGCGAGCTCTCGCATTTTATTGAAACGGCTAGCAGCGCCATCAAACAGTTCGACAGCAATCTCCGCATTAACTGCTTTGGACACGTGGGCGACGGCAACTTACATTTCAATATCTTCCCAGCCGAAGGTTCAACTGCCGCTATATACACAGAACAGCAAGCACGTATCCGCGAGTCCATTTATGATCTGGTGGCAAAATTGGGCGGTTCTTTCAGCGCGGAGCATGGCGTAGGCAGAGATAAAATTGCAGAAATGAAGCGTTACGCTGACCCAACAAAACTAGCCTTGATGCAGGCGATAAAACACACGATTGACCCACAGGGTATATTCAACCCTGGGGCTGTAGTTGCAGTAAACTAGTTAAACACAGGAAAGTCTTAGCAAAAAACCACCGTGCGTAGCATCTGTGAGCGACAGCGCCGGATTCGGTATTTAGTGCGTTTGCAAGCTCAGACCGAGAGGTTTTTTTCATCCACCGTGGAAATACTCATACCTGCTGCCCTGCGTCGCTCATCACGGGGCGGCAAGCCATAGACATCTCTGTAACACTTTGAGAAGTGCGGTGCGGAGATAAAACCACAGGCCAGTGCGATATCGACCACTGGCATGCTAGTTTGCAACAGCAGTTGGCGAGCACGCTCAAGCCGTAGCTCAAGGTAGTAACGCGTCGGCACACAGCCAAGGTATTTTTTAAACAAACGTTCGAGTTGGCGACGCGACAGACCGATGTGGTGAGCTAACTCGCTCAGGGTCATGGGCTCTTCTATGTTCGCTTCCATTAAGGACACGGCCTCGGTTAGCCGTGGCTGCGAATTGCCGATGCGATGCTTGAGAGGCATGCGCTGACGGTCTTGGTTTTCGCGCGCTCGATCGCAAATCAATAAATCTGACAAACTGTTTGCCAGTTCTGTCCCATGGCGTTCGCGCACGAGGTGTAACATCATATCCAGCGGCGCCACTCCTCCGGCACATGTGTGACGGTCGCGGTCAACTTCGTAGATAGATCCCGACAGGATCAACGCCGGAAATTCTTCACGCACACTGGCCATGTTTTCCCAGTGAATGGTGCAGCGGTAGCCGTTGAGTAAGCCCGCGCGCGCCAGCAAATAAGAGCCAGTGCAAATGCCACCCATGACAATCTTGCGCTCAGACATTTTACGCAGCCAGCCAAGCGTGAGGTTGTTGACCACGTGCTGTACATTTTCGCCACCGCAGACATACAACACATCTAAGGTAGGCACATTGGCCGTGCTGTGTTCGACAGTTAAATCGATTCCTGCACTGGAGCTTACGGGCGTACCATCAGAAGATATCAGGTGCCACTGATAAAGCACTTCACCTGCTGTTCGATTGGCGGCCCTAAGAGTATCTAGTGCAACTGATAGAGACATTAACGTGAAGTTGGGCAGCAGGTAAAAGCCAACCCTCAACATCGGCTGCGCCGTTGGACTATTCACACTCACAGCCACCACTCCATCTCGCCAAAAACCAAGCGCTCGCCGCCCGTATTTGTTAGTTTTGATTGTTTTTTTGTTGTGGTGATACTGAAACATCAGCCCACCAATAACAAAGATATACTTCCGCCCGATTAGGCAGTATTGCACAGGCTTTGGCAAGTGGAGAATCGTGACAGTTGCACTATTTTTTGCTCGATACAGCCTGATAGAAGATGCGGGAGCATGGCCAGCGTGGAATGCACGCTGGTTTTTGAATCGAATCTATCGAGCCACTTTATCGCTGGCTCCCGACGACAGACTCAACGCCAAACTAATAGTTTGCGTCTGGGAAGCTGGCTTTCCGCTCTGCGATATAGGCAAGCAATGCCTCGTCGATTGCGGGGTCTAACTCGGGCACTTGGTAATCAGCTAACATTTGCTTCCAGCGCGTGTTAGCTCGCTGCATGGCGTCTTGCGAACCTTCTGATTGCCATTGCTCAAAGCTATTGTTGTCAGCGATTTTCGAGATGTAGAAAGCGTCTTGGAAACTGGCTTGTGTATGAGCACAGCCCAAGAAGTGATTACCGGGGCCAACTTCGCGATGCGCATCCAGCGCCAAGCCGTTTTCTGAGAGATCAACACCGCCCAAGAATTTGGCGATCATCCCAGCTTGGTCTGCGTCCATTACAAACTTCTCGTAACCCATCACTAAGCCGCCTTCTAACCACCCTGCGGTGTGCAGCATGAAGTTAACACCAGACAACATCGCTGTTTGCAAAGTATTGGCGGCTTCGTAGCCGGCTTGTGCATCTGCTACTTTAGAGGCGTTAAGTCCACCGCCGGAGCGGAATGGCACTCCCAAACGACGCGCAAGTGCGGCACATATGTACATCACTAGGCTAGGCTCTGGCACCCCGAAAGTCGGCGCACCTGACTGCATGGACACGGCGCTAGCGAAGGTACCAAAAACCACCGGCGCCCCTGATCGTACCAACTGACAAAATGCCATACCGGCCATAGCTTCAGCGAGAATTTGAGCAGATGTGCCAGCCACGGTGACCGGCGACATAGCACCCGCTAAAATAAACGGTGAGACCACACAGGCTTGGTTGTTTTCGGCATAAACTTTTGCCGCTCCCAACATGGTGTCATCAAAGACCATGGGCGAATTGGCGTTGATCAAGTTGATGATTACGGTGCGCTCAACGCCTGTCTCTGGATCAATATAGTTATCTCCAAAGAGGATTTTGGCCATATCGACGGTATCTTGCGCGCGCTCGGCAGCCGTGACCGAGCCCATGAAGCACTTATCAGAGTACTTCATGTGGCTGTAGACCATATCAAAATGGCGCTTGTTAACCGGAAGGTCAACAGGCTCGCACACTGTGCCACCTGAGTGATGTATAGCCGGTGACATATAAGCTAATTTGACGAAGTTCTGGAAGTCTTCGATGGTGCCGTAGCGTCGACCGCCTTCAATGTCGTAGACAAACGGAGGGCCATAGGCGGGCACCAACACAACCGCATCACCGCCAATTTGCACACTTTTGGCGGGATTACGCGCGTGCTGCATAAACTGCTTGGGTGCGTTGTCTTGGATGATTTTTCGGCACATACCACGTGGAAAGCGCACGCGCTCGCCCTGCACGTCGGCACCAGCCTCTTGAAACAATTCAAGAGCTAAGGGGTAATCGCGAAAGTCGATACCGATCTCTTCCAACAACGTATCAGCCGCTTCTTCGATGGTCTCAAGCCCTTCCTCATTGATAACCTCATAACACGGCACCTTGCGTGTTATGTAAGCGGGTGCGGGAGCAGCATTCGCTTGACGGGCGCGGCGATCGGCACGCCCGCCTCCACGGCGGCGTTTTGGGGCAGAATCAGTCGTCATAAGGGCCTCGGGCTTCTGTTTTTGCATTCACTGCGCTTATGATTAGCGCTCTGACTGCGAAGTATGCGCAGCAGCGCGGCACAACGATTAGCTCTGAGCGACCGCGCCCTACCACTAGCCGACTTGAGCAACACGATGCGAATCCCATCAGGCTTTGATTTACGCGCACTAGAAGTATTTAGCTGTGTTGCACGCGAGCGCAGCATGACAGTTGCAGCCAAGCAACTAGAGCTTTCTCAGTCCACTGTATCGCAGATTATTTCCCAATTAGAGGCCACTCTTGGCGTGGCACTGTTCGATCGCAGTGTGCGGCCACCCGCTTTGACCAAGGCCGGAAATACACTCCACAAGCAAGCTGATTCACTGCTCGAAAATGCTATTGCTACGCTTCGCCAGACACGCGAGAGCGCGGGATTGTCACTACCGACTCTACGCATCGCGATGATTGACAGCTTTGCAGCGGTTGTTGGGCCAGCACTGGTGCGCACGCTTCACGATGAGGCACAGCATTGGCGTGTTTGGTCTGGCTTGTCACCCAGCCACTTGGACGCACTCAACGACCACCAAGTAGACTTTATCATCGGTGATCACCAAGACGACGCCCGTTTACTGAAGCACTTAATCGTCCGAGAGCCTTATCTGCTCGCACTGCCTCGCGACGACAAAGGCCCGCACGATACGCTGGCGCAAGTCGCTGCACGGCTGCCATTGGTTCGCTACTCGCTGCGCTCGCGCATTGGTCAGCAGGTAGAGAGTCATATAGAGGCTAGTGGCATTAAGGCACCGATGGCCTTGGAATTTGATACTGCGCCAGCGCAATTGGCGATGATTGGCGCAGGCTTGGGATGGGGCCTCACCACACCACTGTGTGCACTGCACGCACGAGGTGAGCTAGATAAACTGCAATTGCTGCCCATGCCCGGCGTTGCGCTGATACGCGAAATTTTTCTCATCAGCCATCGCGGGCAACTAAACTCTCTGGCAGAGCGCACTGCGACGGTTGCAAGGCAGCTGATAGAACAAGAGCTATTGCCAGAACTGCACAAACGCTTTGAAAACCTCGATTTAACGATTTCCTAACAACTTCATCACAGGATAAAATCTCGCCGCATGGATCCTTTCATTCTAAAGAAAGTTATTTCAAATTTGGTGCAGTTCATTCCTGGCATCCCAATTTTGCTGTTGCTTTGCAGTTTGGCCTTACAGCGTATGCGAGGTTTTATAGCCACTATTGCGTTGTCGTTATTAGTGCTTAGCTCTCCTCCTGCTAGTAACGCATTTGTGCGCACCCTAGAAAAACAATACCCACCGCTGGCACAACCACCCGCCAATACCAGTGCTATTGCCGTACTGGGTTACGGCCATATTGAACAGCCTCATCGCGCGCCCAACAGCGTGCTGGTCGGAGGCGCGCTGTCTCGTCTGTCCGAAGCCGCGCGACTGTGGCACTTAGCACCAGAGGCAAAACTGGTCGTGAGTGGTGGTTTTGTCTGGGGCGACAGCTCCTATACGCACGCCGAAGCGATGGCGAATGCCGCCGTGCAGCTCGGTGTTGATGAAGAGAAGATCATTTTACTCAAAGACAATCGCGACACCGCTGAAGAAGCCAGCCGTATGCGTGAATTAGCCAGTCAGGGTCGCTTGGTATTGGTGACATCTGCCACTCACATGCCGAGAGCGATGCGTTTATTCAGACAACTGGGTGTACGACCTACCGCTGCACCCACAGACTACCTCGCAGCACCGGCACAGTGGTGGCGGTTCAGTGCTGGCTATTTATACAACGCAGATCGAGCCCTGCACGAGTATGTAGGCATGTTGTGGCACTGGTTGTCGGGCCTAAGAAAATAACACCACTGCGACGTTATCAGTGCCTAAAGACAACACCTTCTTCCGCGAGTTTGATTTTATTTTTTAACCACTTAGAGCCATTTTGCGCAGAAACTGCATTGTCGATAACGCTGACATCTAAGCCGCGAGCCAGCGCACCTCTCGCTGTCGCTTGCACACAGTGGTTGCCGTCTTGACCAACTAATTGCACCGCGCTGAGTTGGTTGTCCTGCAACCAATCTTCCACTGCTTTTACACTAAAGGCATCACCAGCATGTTTAACAGCGAAACTGGCCGACACTTGCAATACTCGCGTATCGGTTTCAAAGCCTTCGCCGCCACTGAGCCCACAACTGTTATTGAACGCACGCATAAACAGCGCGGCCATGCCTTTAAACTCGTGTTGAATATAAATGATGGCATCACCTGATGCCTGTGCATTTTTAATCGTTACATTGGTTTCTTTGATCACAGAGTCTATAACGCTCTGATCGCTGTAACCTTTTAGATAACAACTTTGTAAATCGATCACCATCAGACCTTTCTGCACAGCGTTCTCCTGATAACTAATAATCAGTTTAAATGTCTTCACCCACCCCTGAAAAGCGCTGGCGAATCGACCACGCTGCACCTAGATCTAACAAGGGTCGAGGTGGCAGCCACTGCGCTTTGGCAAATCCTGAGGCATCCCGAATCAAGTCGTCTTGGCCGCCGAGCATCATGCGAGCAAGTGCGGTACCCAATGCTGTTCCACGACTCAAACCCGAGCCGTTGTAACCAGCTGCACCATACACATTGGCAGCGTACTGACCAAAAAAGCTAGTCATGTTCCGGCTTACGCCCTCACAACCACTCCAGCTTTGTTCAATTGGCACTGATTCAAGCTGCGGGAAACGTTTTAACATCCGCTCTCGGTGCCAAGGCACATTTTTGGCGAGCTCATCAGGCGACAAAAGCTGCCCGTTGTTAAACTCTACACAGTTGCGCAACATCAGTCTGCGATCCTTGGTCAAGCGCACCGTTGCACCACCTCCGTGCAACCCCAAGATACCCCAGCTAGGCAACGAACCCATGCTTGCCATTTCATCGTCAGTGAGCGGACGTGTGAAACTGCCCGACAAAGTTGTGGCCGATATCCGATTGCGCAAGAAGCCAAGCCCGGGCATTTCGTAGTTACAGCCCAATACCACTTGCTGGGCCTCTACCTGATGACCACTCTCCATGTGCAAGTGCACTGCACCGCTCTTTGGCTGCACTTCCTTTACTGGCGAGTTTTCGTACAAGGTCACGTTGCTCGGCAGTTTATCCACTAGCCGGTAAAGTAAATCAGCTGGCTGAACCAACGCCCCTAGCGGCACGTGCACACCGCAGAGATAGTGACGCGTGCCGATTTCCGATTCTATGGTGTTTTGGTCAAGCACTCGATGAGGCGTGTCAAACTCGACGAGGTTCTCAACAAAATAACGGCTTTCTTGTTCGGACTTTTTATCCGCTGCCAGATAGTGATAACCAGTTTCTTGCCACCACTCGTGCTGTGGTTCAGGCGCCGCTGCAGCGCGTAGCAAAGCCAAGCCCTCATGGTTGAGCCTGTTTATTCGCCGACATTCATGCACGCGATCATCGGTGACTTTGCCGCCAAACTGCGACACTCCAACCGCATAACCGGCATTACGACCGGAGGCTCCCGCAGACACGCCGCGCGCATCGAGCACAACCACTTCATCATCGGGGCACAACAATGCCAATTCACGCGCAGCAGCCAAGCCAGTAAACCCAGCTCCCACGACCGCAAAACGCACCTGAAGATTTTGGTTTATCGCAACGCAACTCTCACGTGCAGCTGTTAACTTGCGCCAACCGGTGTTGTCGTCGGCGAACTTTTCCGCGCTCGTATGCGTCATTTCTTTTCCAAATACTGACGTTTAAAACTGGCCGCTAGGATAAACCGCCAACCGTTTAATTGCAGCTGAAAATAGTGAGACACGAAAAACCCTTAGGGCGCACGACAAGCGTTGCGCTTTATTATTACTGATGAGTTAAAGCTGAGGGATCAATAGCGAAAAACATCTCGGCTACTTACGCCTTGCATATTGCCCTCACTGGCCACCATCAAAACGACGCCAGCTGCTAGCAAGGCGGCTATAACCGCCAATGCAATTTTAATTTTGCTGTAGGGGCGCTCACCCAGAATTTTTCCGGTGCGGCCATTTATCACAAAGCGGTAGTTCTTACCGCCAAACCGAAAAGCAGCCGTCCACAGCGGCAACAGCACATGCTTGAAGGTGGTATTGCTGTGTTGCGTACGTACATCGTGCACACGCTGGAAATCGCCGCCAATATCACGTCGAACGTCTGATTTGATGGTTGCGCTCATGACCTGACTGGCTCGATCGAAGCCCTCGTCCAAGGGCACTTGATAAACTTCGCTTCGCATGCCGCTGAGATAAGACTCGTTGTAGGGCACTAGGGCTTGCAAATCCCAAGGGTGAAGCCGATCGGTAATCTGCCGCGGCAAAGTTTCAGAGGCGCCAATCAATACGTCGTCAAAATGTCGCTGCACCTGGCCAGACGCTGAGCGCCACCGTACTTTAGGTACTCTTTGTTGCCTACGGACTCTGCGACCATTTTGTACCACGCTCACCCACTCGGTGACATAGTAAGTATCTCCGCGTTCACCGTGGTATCGGCTGCGCGAATCGCTGTCGTAGGTCCAATAGGGAAGGTAGACACCGTTGAGAGATTGATCGGGCTGGGCGTAGCGCTTGAGTTTGTTGGGTGCAAACCAAAGCCCTTTTAGCCATTTGCCGTAGGCTTTACGCGCATCGTCTTCATTGACGACAAACGGTAGCAGAGACTCAGCACGAAAGCGCACCGACTCACCGTCGGTCACCACAACTGGAGCACTACAAAAAGGACATTCGCCCGCTCGTTGTTCTGCGTCGTAACTGAAATGCGCACCGCAGCTGTCGCAGCCGATGTGCGGCACTTCTGCAGTGGGTAACGGTGCACTGTCCAAGGCACGCAGTGCTTGCTCCAGATCGTGCTCAACGATGCGTTCGCTTGACTCTTCGATCTCTTGCTGATGGCCGCAATAGCCACACAACAAGGACTGTTGATCAACACCAAAACGCAGCACCGCCCCGCACTGCCCACAGGGGAAACGTCGCTCTTGTCTCGCCGATTCTAAGTTCGCTTTAACAGGCGATTTTTTTGCCTTGGCAAACACGAAGAAACCCTACCCGTTCAAGCAGTTTGTCGAAGCATCATTCTACAGTGTTGTCGGCAAGGGTGGCGGCTGATCATCGTCAAACAAACCTGACAATGTTGGCGCCTCATCAGCACGCATCCATTGGCCCAAGGACTTATACCAAACCAAAGTATCTGCAGACACCTCACCTGATTCAATTTGCTGGTTTATCTGCGCCAGTGTAAAAGGCCCAGTGGATTCTCCGTCGCGCGCGACATGCACTCGAATAACAGGTACCAATGGCGGAGGCACATCAGCAGCGGATGATGCCAGCGGTGCGCCCGGCCGCATCATCTGCGTCGCAGCGGCCATTCCCACCGCCATCCCCATGCCATCACTAGCGCCGCCACCGGGGTTTTCCGCGGCAGACTGCATTGCAGAGCCAGTCTGAACTTTGATATAGCGATCCAAGTCACCGATGATGCCCATGCTAGTGCGCTTGTCGAGTGCTGCTTCAACATCCGCTGGCAAGGAGATATTTTCGACCAAAAGTTTGGTGATTTCGAGTCCGTACTCACCAAATTCAGGCGAGATTTGCGCGGTGATAAAGTCGCTGAGCTTTTCGTAGTTAGCAGCCAAATCAAGCACGGGAATTTGCGCAGCAGCGACGACCGAAGCAAAGCGCGAGGCGATTAAGTTGCGTAGCTGCTCACTGATTTCATCAACCGAAAACAAACCATCGGTGCCTACTATCTCGCGCAGAAAGCGCTCGCCATCAGATATTCTTACGACGTAACTACCAAAAGCACGCAAGCGCACCATTGCGAATTCGGGGTCGCGAATCATCAATGGATTACGGGTGCCCCACTTGAGATCGGTGAAGCGACGTGTATTACAGAAATACACTTCGGCCTTAAACGGACTATTAAAGGCGTGAGGCCAAGCCTGTATCGAGGAGAGAATCGGTAGGTTGTTGGTCTCGAGTTCGTACATACCCGGTTCGAGCACATCTGCCACTTGGCCTTCGTTGACAAATACGGCGACCTGCCCTTCACGCACAGTGAGCTTGGCTCCATATTTGATCGCGTTGCCCTGCCGCGGAAAACGATAAACCAACGTATCACTGCTGCTATCCGTCCATTCGATAACGTCAACAAATTCGCCAAACAGACGATCAAAAATGCCCATGATTACGCGCTCGCTGATGGCGTTTCAGTACGGGGAGCGCTGGCAGCTTTAAGCGTCTCACGCAGCTCGCCTTCTAGGCGATGCAGTTCGGTTTCTGCTTCTGCACGGCGGCGCTTACCTTCGTCGGCAATTACCAAACTTTCTTCGATACTGGCCACCAGATTAGCGTGAGCCTTGCGCACCGAGTCCATATCAAATACACCGCGCTCCATTTCTTCGCGCACTTGTCTATTTGCCGTACGCAGGTTCTCGGAGTTTTTCTCGAGTAACTCGTTGGTCAAATCAGTTGCCGCTTTGACATCGGTGGCTACTTTTTGTGAACGATAAATACTAACCGCTTGCGCCAATTGGTTGCGCCACAACGGCACCGTATTGACCAACGTGGTGTTGATTTTGGTGATCAAGCCCTTGTCGTTCTCTTGTACCATTCGAATGCTAGGCAGTGCCTGCATCGCCACCTGACGAGTCAATCGCAAGTCGTGTACTCGGCGCTCTAAGTCATCGCGGCGTGCACGCATATCGCGCAGCTCCTGTGCTTTGAGCATGTCGTCGCCTTCGGCCTCGGCGACTAAAGCAGGAATCAACGTCTGATCACACTCTTCTAGCTTTGACTCACCTGCAGCGATGTAAAGTTCAAGATTATTAAAGTAATCCAAGTTTGCATCGTAGAGTTTATCTAGCGATACGATGTCGCGCAGCAAAGTAGTTTTATGCGACTCCAGCTTGTCTGTGACTGCATCAATTTGCGGACGAACTTCTTCATATTGTTGGATAAACTGCGCTACAGGCGCGGCGCGGCCAGTGATCCAGTTGATCAATCGCGCCAACAACCCAGGTTTTTCGTTTGGATCAAGACCTGCAACATCAAAACCACGCAGCACGCCGACCATTTCGTTGAGTGAATCGCCAGCTGTACCCAGTTCTTTGTTTTTAACGCCTTCAAGCATGCTGTCGGAAATAGTCGTCAGCTGTTCTTGCGCCTTGCTACCAAAAAACAAAATATCGTTGCTGTCATTCATGTTCAACTGAAGCTGCAGCTCCTCAATCTTGCTGCGCTGCGCCTCATTGGCTGTGGCCAATGTGATTGGCTCTTGAGCCAATTCCGCAAGCGTACTTGCAACAATAGATTCTTCAGTCTCTACGGTGGTTGTTTGCTTCATACATTTTCTCCGGTGATTTTGCTGCAGTGCCAGATCCATTCAGCACCGCATTTTTCTGTACAGAACAGCATCAGCTGACGCCTTCTTTTTCGAGCTGCATCTGCAGCACTTCAATTTTCACATCGAGGTCATCGAGGTTTTGCGCCAGCAATTTACTGCGCTGCTCCTCGATAACCGATTCAATCGTATCGAGCACGCGTCGGAAGTTGTCGTCTAGGTTGGCGTCATCGCCCAGACGATGTGTTCGCGCATAACCAGCAACCACTTGCTGCGCTCCGTCTAGATATACCTTCAAGAATTTTCGCGCTCGACGCAGATCGGAAGGCTTCTCTTCGATGATGTCGAGCAGCTCGCGAACACCGGCAACGATGCGCCTCAGGCGCTGCCTTAACTCTGGTTGTTTGAGCTGGCGTGCCGAGGCTTCAATCGCGTCGATGCGCCCTTCTGCCTCATCCAGCACAGACAATACTTCTTCTGCTGTCACACCAACCGCAGAGATATTAGGTGCGTGACGCGCCGGATCAAAACCGTAGCGCAAGTAGTAACCGAGACTAGCAAGCCCACCGAGTAATACTGAAGGTATGAGGCCGCGACTGGTGCCGGCCGAAGACGCCAAAGCAACACCGGCACCAAGAATTATGGCCGCTAGAGTCTTGTAGGGAATGGTGCTGCTGCGTCGTACCAACTTACGCCGTAACGCCTGAGATTCGATGGTCATGCCACGACGCGATAGATTGGCGGCAAGCATACACAGTGCAAAAGCGCCGCCGAGCATCAGCGATAGTATCCAATGCCCACCGGTCAAACGCAGCAATGCCGCGAGCAACAAAGGTAAAGGCAAAAAATACAGCAGCAGCCCTCGGCTGTTAGGGTGCCCACCACGCGCTTTACCGCCGTAACGCTTTGCAAGGCTCATCCGGCGGCTCCTGGGGCCGTCAATAACGCCTGACAAGAAACAGCGCCAACCGTGAACACTAACAATATTAACCCGATAAACGACTTAAGAGATTTGGGCATCGCATCCTTTCCAGAGCAAACTACATGAAAGATAAGGGGGAACAGCCAATATTCCAAGCGCTGTACATTACTGCTGAGACGGATTTAGTTTTGTCGCGACCGTGAAAACAAACGTTCCAGCATATAAAGGCCGCAAGCAGGCAGTACTATAGCTGGCCCAGGTGGCCAGTCGAGCAGCACCGCTAACACTATACCAACAAAGCACAAACCCACCGAGACCCCGATGGAGCGCACGACCATTCCGGCCAGAGAATTGGAGCGAGCTTCGACTAGTAACGGTGGGATAGTCATCAGGGCGATCACCAACAGTAGGCCCACAACGCGCACTGCCAACACCACTGTCAATGCAATCAAGGCATACAAGACTGGGTAAAATATATCGGTGGCCACACCGCGGGCCCGCGCATAATCTTCTTCAAAGGCGACGGCTACTAACAAGGGGTAAAACCAGTAGAACAAAGCGCTGACTAAGAGTGATAGCGACGCCAGCCAAAGCAGGTCAGAGGGTTGAATCAACAACATTGAGCCAAACAACCAGACTCCTAAATCGCCTTGGTATCCGGGGCTGTATTGCATCAGAATGACACCCAACGACATTCCACCCGCCCAAATAACCCCTACGACGGCTTCGGTGCGGTGGCGTGACTGGCGCGTGGCCCAACTCATGATGAGTGCCATTGCCAAGCTGTACAACGCGGTCGTGGGCAACACCGGCAACGCCAAATAACGTGCGAGCCCTACCCCACCATATGCAGCGTGCGCTATGCCTCCGGCCACAAAACTAATGCGTTTGACCACGACTAGTGTGCCAATTAAACCGCACAAATACCCCACCAACAGCGCCGCTACTAAGGCTTGCTGCATAAAGGGTTCGGCGACTAGCTCAATGATCCACATGGTGTTGATGCTCAATCACAAGATTGGAGAGGTCGCTAAGATAGCAACCCATAGGACAAGCATCCGTGTGCACACCATAAATCAGCGCCAACATCTCTCGGCTAAGCTGTGGTTCTGCGCTGTAGATCAGACGACTGTTTACACAAGCGACACTATCAACCATGGGGGCTGTAACGCTGAAATCGTGGCTGACCATGACCATCGTCATGCGCTTGTGCAGCCGCTCCAGTAGCTCGTGAAAACAATAAGTGCCGTCAGGATCGATATTGGCGGTAGGTTCATCAAACAGTAGTATTTTCGGTTCGCCTATCAGCGCACGCGCAATATAGACACGCTGGCGCTGCCCACCCGAGAGCGCGCTAAACGCACGGTCAGCCAATTCGGAGACACCAACTTCATCCAGTACAGCCGCTATGCGATCACTTTGCTTTTGCCGGATGGAAAAACCCCGACTGCGCGCTACTGGCAACCCCATCGCGACGACTTCACTGACGCGAATGGGAAAACCGGGCTGATGAATGACTTGCTGTGGCACATAACCAATACGCGAGCGCACCTTGCTGGGCTTTTTACCCAGCATGAGTACTTGTCCTTCATCTACGTCCATTAAACCCAACATCACTTTAAGCAAGGTAGACTTGCCGCCGCCGTTAGGCCCTATCACTGCAGTGAACTCTCCAGCCGACAGTTTTAAGTTGACCTTGTCGAGTAAAACGCGCCCTTCTCTAAATACGCTGACATCGCGCAATTCGATGGCGGCTACTGGCTCGCTCATGGCTTTCCCAAATCTTCGGCCAACTTGCGCAGCGTCGCTTCCCACTCATAGCTAAGTGGGTTCGCAATCAATAATCGCAGCTCCAGTGCAGACGCAAGCGCTTGAGCTTGTGCTCCACCGTGCTCACTCACAACAAACCGCGCACCGCTCGCTTTGGCGTCTTTTTTTAATTGACTCATCTGCCGGATCGAGGGCAACTTACCTTCATGTTCAACTGCTAATTGCTGCAGCGAAAACTCATCACAGAACCATCCCCAAGCGGGGTGATCAGCCACCATTGCCAAAGCACTACTTTGCAGCTGTAGTTGCACATAAGCCTGTAGAGCGATAATTTTTTGTTCAAACAGCTGTAGCCGCCGCGTGTAAAACTCATCCGCCTCTGGGTCACGAGCTTGTAGCACTGTGGTGACCACTGTCGCCATACGCAACATTTCTGCAGGTGACGCCCAGCGATGAGGATCGATGCCGAGCGCATGTTCATGACCGTGCTCGTGCTCGGCATGCTCCTTATCATCAGTAGAGTGAGCCACTGAAACGCCCTGCTCGTCGAGCCAAAAAAGCTTCTTATCATCGCCCAGCCGCCCACCTAGACCACGCTCGAAAGGCAGCCCAACAGCAAAGTAGAGTTCAGCTTTTTTAAGCGCTAATAATTGAGCAGGCGTTGGGTCTATGGCGTGTGGGTCGCCGCTGCTGAGCAGGGTCGTGACCTGCACGCGCTCAGCGCCGATCTGCTCCAACAAATAGCGCATGGGCTCGATACCCACAGATACGGCGATAGCCGCACGCGCGGGTGTCGCCAGTAGCGCCGTGGTAAGCAAGACGACGAGCAACAAGAACTGTCTAATAAACAACATGTGATAGGTAGCTAAATACAAACGACAAAGGTACCACAGTAGCGCTGGGTTTCTGAGTCCAAAACAAAGGATTTATAGCAACTTTTAACGCTGCACTATAGCGTCGGCTTGGGCTCTGGCATACTGGTCGCCCTGACTACACCTGAAAGCGGATTTGCTGCGCATGATTGACAAAAAACTACTGGTGATACTGGCCTGCCCTGTCTCAAACGGCCCTTTGGTCGAGATCGAAGACGAGCTATGGTGTGCCCGCAGCGGCCTCGCCTATCCAGTTGAAGATGAAATTCCCGTGCTACTTGAGGAGCGTTCGCGTGAGCTGAGTCTCGACGAAGTGGAATCAATCAAAGTCAAAAAGTAGCCAAACGCTACAGCCCTGCCCCGCAAACAAGAACATCCGCTGACCTTCGTCAAGCGGATGTTCTGCACTGCAAACCTAACAAACCGGAATATCAATTCCAGTGTAAATCACCAACCTGGGTAACAGACAGAGCTTCAAGGTTGCCACCTTCTTCGCTGATGGTTCGTTTTACCTGTACATACAAGTCAGTTGAAGCAACGCGATCAACTGCGTGGCGTGTGACGCTGCGGTACGGCATCCAACGCGCGCCTGCAAAGCTAGGTTGTGTGCTCACCCTGATGTGCGTAGGTTCCACACCTTTAGTGCTTGTAGACACATCTACGGTACCAGCAGCATGGCTGTGCGCTCGCACATCAACAGAGACCAAATCTAAGGCCGCTTTGCCCAATTGACCTTCGCTGTCGATTGTTGGCGCCATGCATCGTGATCCCACTTTCCCGCTTTTCAGTTTCACGTAGTAAATGATGTCAAAGCTACGAGGCACCTGCTCGCGAACGTAGTCTCCTAAGCCATTTCCAGCGACGCTCAAGATGTAGTTTCTGCTGGGAGACTTTGCGTAGACAACTTCACCAGCGGAATTAGTGCGCATCGCGCCAAAAGATCCTGGGTAGCGCTGAGATCCCATACAAACGGCTACATCACCAACGGGTTTTAAAGTGACTGCATCCACCACACGTACAGTCACATTTGCCGCAGAGGTTGCTTGCGCAAGGGTTAGTAGCGTCGCGGCCGCTGCAAGTTGCTTTCCTTTCTGCATTATCGTTTTTTTGGTGTGTTTCATTTCAGTCTACCGAGTGTCGCGGGCGCCTTCTGCCCTAAGTGGACGAAGAAAGTAACCAAGCAAACGAAGTTGTTTTGCGAGTGCCATCACAGTTCACTCAGTGATACTTTTTTATGCAATAAGTCGCTGATTGTCATTTCAAGGAACGTTTCATATGTGAATCAAACCGACTATGGCGATTCACTATCGATACACAACTACTCCCAAGTTGAAGTCAACGGAGCGATGTTAAAAAGGCAAATTGATAAAAAATTTTCTCGGAAAAGCACTGGACATACAGACACCCATTAACTACTGTTTACACATACAGCAACAGAGGTGATCACAGTGCTCGACATACTCAATACAAACACCGTACACAAAGGTCGCGGCGCGGCGAGCAATGCCACCGGCCGCTTTGAGCCTTACCAAACGGTCGCTTGCAATGATGGCTGGGAACCACAGAGCCAGCCTGCTCCTCGCACACAGTGGCTACCAGATCAGGCTCGCAGTGTGATTAGCCGAAACGCCTCACCAGATATTCCCTTTGATCGCTCTATCAACCCCTACAGAGGCTGTGAGCACGGGTGCGTGTATTGCTTTGCCAGACCCAGCCACACGTATTTGGGCCACTCTGCAGGGTTAGATTTTGAGACCAAGCTGTACGCGAAGGAAAACGCAGCGGATTTACTACGCCGTGAACTGCAAAAACCCAACTACCAATGTGCCCCTATCGCCTTGGGTGTCAATACTGACGCTTATCAACCCATAGAGCGCAAATTAAAAATCACACGCAAAGTCTTGGAGGTTTTGCTCGAGGCACGCCATCCGGTGATGTTGATCAGTAAATCATCATTGATCGAGCGCGACATTGACCTGCTTCAAGACCTTGCTAGCGAGAACCTCGTCAGTGCGAGTGTTAGCTTGACTTCGCTAGACCCAGAACTTTCGAGTAAGCTGGAGCCAAGAGCGACCTCACCCAAAAGACGGCTACGCACTCTAGAGACTCTTAGTAAGGCGGGCATCCCAACGCGATTATCTCTAGCGCCAGTCATTCCAGGACTAAACGAGAACGTGCTCGAGTCCATCATACGGGAGGCTGCGAATGCCGGCGCCTGCAGCGCGAATTACGTTCTGCTGCGATTGCCTCATGAACTACAACAGCTTTTCAGTGAGTGGCTCTACGAACATTACCCCTTGAGAGCCAAGAGAATTCTCAACGCCATTTCAGACTGCCGCGGCGCGCCCGTAGCACCAGGAGGCAGCGACAGACGATTGAATGAGAGCAGGTTTGCTCATCGCATGCGCGGAAACGGCCCTAGAGCAGCCTTAATTCATCAGCGATTTCACCATGCTTGTAGAAAATTTGGTCTAACAGCAGATGAACAACATTTGGCCCTGAACACGAAGAGCTTCAAAGCGCCAAAAGACGAACGGCAATTGACGTTAATCTAAAAAAACAAATAAATCCCATGAAATCAATTACTTAAGTAAAAACCAAGCAAAAAACACGGCCACGCATTTAGTCGCGACCGGCAGCAAAGAACCCTAGTAGAGCTTGCGTGGTGACGAATACGTTGCCGCGCTTTTTTAGCGATCTAACATTACTTTTTTAAATATTTTCTAAATAATGCTGTTGTTTCTCGCCATAAGGCATACACTACCCCTCGCAGATAACTGCGAACATTCAAAAAAAGAGTTTAGTAAAGCATGAGTAAAGGTACAGTCAAGTGGTTCAACGCCGACAAAGGTTTTGGTTTCATCGCTCCTGAAGATGGCGGTAAAGACCTCTTTGTTCACCATTCAGAAATCAAGAATGGCGGTGGCTTCGCCACACTTAACGACGGTCAAGAAGTTGAATACGTCGAAGGTGAAGGCCAGAAGGGACCCTGCGCAACTAACGTTGTGGCTGTCTAATTTAGTCGGTTTTCCTGACTAGAATAAAGACACTGAAGAGCAGCGATGCCATTAGCATCGCTGCTTTTTTTTTGCGCGTAAAAAACAACAGATGCGTTGGTGGTTCTACTGCCTCAAACAATTAGATGGTGACAAACTCACAGTCGCTAGTTCAAAAGACGACGTGGTGTTGAGATATGATACTCACGCAACCGCCCCATCAAGAGCTAAGAGCATGTCTTCGTCACCTGAAATTCGCTGTGTCACCGTCTGGCCTCCACTTTTACGCCTGAGCCACTGGTTATTGGCTGCAGGCGTGAGTTTTGAGTTGATCAGCGCTTGGATTATCAACAATACAACCGCAGATCTCAGTTTCTGGCAAGACTACCATTTGATGATTGGACAGCTGCTGATCTTCGTCATTGGCCTGCGCATTTACTTGCTCGTTCAACGCGGTGTTGGGCATTGGAGCGGGTTTAAATCCAGCAAGACACAGTTACAAGGCGCAGGCCAGATGCTTAAGTTCTACATGAGCCTATTTCGCTTTCCGCTGCCTAACTGGTTTTCATATAACCCACTGTGGCAGCTCGTCTACCCTTTCATGATGTTGTTTGTCCTGCTGGCTGTTGTGACTGGCGTGCTGTACAACAGCGGTATCTCACTAGCAGGCTTGGCCATGCCTGAACTGCACTATACGTGTACAAGTGCGGTTAGCATTCTCGTATTATTGCACGTTGCAACCGCCATACTACAAGACTGGAAAGGCAAAGGTGCTAGCATTTCTGCCATGCTAAGTGGTGATCGCTATTTCCATGTGGATAGCCAAAGTGTCACGCAGCAGGTTTCAAAAAACAGCACAGAGATCCGCATCTCTGCGGATAACATTAAAAAAAAGACCTTCAAGCGTTAAAAACAGCTAACGACGTTGTAAACCTGCGACGGCTAACCAACGGTTTTCACATTTTGTGAAACGACCAAACCAGCTGCCTTTTAGATCTAACGGAGCACCATTGGCTGTGAAAAGTTTCGCGTCGAAACTCCCCCTTTGATGATCAATCAAAAGCTCTGACTGGGAAAAATCCATCCAGTCGGACACTTGCGGAAACACTGCTTTGAACAGTGCTTCTTTCAAGCAAAACACTAATTTTGCTCTCTCTGCGACACTCTCTCCTGCCCTAAGATTATTCAAATCAGTTCCTCGACAAATGCGAGCAATGAGGTCGTCTGACAAGGCATCGGCGTGGGCAATATCAACTCCAACACCCCACCAAAACTGTGCAGATGCTGCGACAGCTAGGGCTTGAAGGTCGTCGTGGCTGATACTCAGCACGGTACCAGCTGGTGGCAAAGGCTGTCGGTGCGCGCCAATAAGTATGTCACTAGGCGGCAAATTCAGACCACTCAGAGCCACTCTTCCCGCCGCACGACCAGCGCTAAACTCCTTTAGTCGCTTATCAACCACCTGTCCCAGTGCCTCGAGCTCTGCTGCGGTTGCGATAGCATCGCTATCGTTAACCGCGACAACGCCCACCGAGACCTTGTCATCAAATAGCACAGTTAAGGCCCGCGAGAGGATGCCTTCAATCTTCATCAACCAGTTTCCTTCGTTTTGGCTACCGCTAAGCCTAGTAAACATTCGTCATCTAACTGCATCGGTATCGCATCGAGGAAATTAAAGAAAGCACCCGCAGCTTTAAGAAATCTGCAAAAAACCTGAAAGCATTACGTTTTGCACAAAAAAGAGTGCAAAAAACAGTGATCAAGCTGTTTGGTAGGGGCCGGGCATTTGCTTTGCATAGTTGATGTGTGGATCTTGATAGACACAGTTTGTAAGCAGAAATACTAAGTTTAAAAAAACTGGCAGAAACCTATCAATCCCACCTGAAAACGAGCAACAACACAGTCACTTGCCGGCACATAGTTCAAAGGGCCCATGGAAAACACATTAGATCGCGTACTAATACATTTCGCTGAGTACCCTGCGGTACTTTTGGCGTTGTACGTGTTCACGTTGTTCTATCCTAGAAAAGCGTCGTATTTTTACAGCGCAATTCTTGGTGCATTGGTCGTCTACGGACTCTACAATTTCAACGCCCGCTTTGAAGAGCGCCTACTACACTGGATTACAACATCCGAAATAGGCACTTGGTTCTATTCGTTTTTTAGCAATGAAGCATCAACGGAAGTTCTGCATACAGCAACACCACTAGCCAGAGCTGAAATGGCCTACAGCGCCGAAGCAGCGTTCACTGCAGGGCTGTATTTTATGCTGAAGGTGGGTGTGGCACTCATCATCGTGTTTGTCCCTTTTGCCGCCAAAACACGGGTAAAAGAGGCCATCGGCAATATAGGACGTCGACCCGCCAAAGACACACCACCACTCTTGTAGCGTCCTAAAGCGTGAAAGAAAAACTCAACATTTCGAGCCCCGCCGATGCCTTAGCTTTTCTCAGGCGTCAGTCTAGGCGAACATTTTCAGCTTCAATGAGCAACGTGGTCGATGTACTGTGCGCAGTGTCAACAGCTAACAATTGGCAACCACCGGCCTGCACGGCATTGACCCTTGCAGTCGCGCCAGCACTAGCTTTCAGAATGCAGCCATCTCCGCTCACACTCCAGTTATAGATACTGGGCGTCTGCCCACCCCATCGTGTATCCGCGATGTAGCTCTCCGTTTGCCCTACATTGATTGTACGTGGGCCAGAGATACTGACAGTTGCGCGCACTTCGTTAAAGTTATACGCGTTGAACGTGTGCAGCAGTTTAGCGCTATCTGTGTCGGCATTTGAGTTATCGTAAGCTCGCAGCTCAAACTCATGATCGCTATTGGCGATATCACCGCTCGCCCGACGCTTGGGCGATGCGTAATTAAGATTGTACAAACTACCTAACCAACGCTCGAGTCGCAGCTGAATAGCCTGCAATGCCTGATAAAGTGCGTCGTACGTGGCAGCACTTTCATAGCCTTCGCTGCCCAACGCGTACAAGGCATTGTTATCTGCGTCTTGTCCGACACCGACGGTAAAAACTGCAACACCTTCAGCCGCGGCGAGTGCCTGTGTTTCAGACACGCGATTTGCCGTATCACGGCCATCAGTGATCAAAATGATCGCACCCTCAACGATGTCATTGACACCGTAGCGGTAGTTAATATCTTTGGACACATACTCAACCGAACCGTATAAGTCCGTCGACAAAGTGCCAGAAGCGCGCACGGAATCCAGCGCTAGATTGAGTACCTCTTCATCATCAGTAAAGCTAACAACTCGGCGAATCGTGCTATCGAAGGTGTAGAGTGCAACTCGCTGCCGCGCCAGCAGACCATTGCTGTTGCCACTGTTCGCAATCAACCCACGCACCGCACTTGTCATCTGAGCCAACTCTTGGCTATCTATGCTGGCACTAATATCCATCACAATGGCGGTCTGCAATACGTAGGGCAGCGATTCTTTGGGCAACATCGACTGCAACGATTCAGCACCATCAACAGCTGTGCCGTCTTCCAGAATTTGTAGATCAGACAAGGCCAAGGTGTCCATGGCCTCACCGCGCTGGTCGCGCGCCCGAAATAACAGATTCACTACTGAGTTATCGGCGTAGCTGAAATCTAGGCTTTCAAACGCGACGAAGGCACCTGTACCGATGGGTTCCTCTTGATCCGCACTGAGGTCAGACCCGTCGTCAATGGGCGCACCACTGTCCACGGTATCTGTAATACCGTTGCCACAAGCTCCAAGCCCAGCACTTAACAACAAAACTAGCAGTAGCCGAATCAGCTTCATGGTGTAGGTATCAAGACGCAATAAAGGGAACATTCCCATACAGAACTTAGCTCACCACAGCAAAAACGCCAGTTTTCCGTCGTCTAGGCGTGACAATACTCGAACAGTTACACACTGTTGTACGATAATTAGTCTGTCGAAAGCCACTGCTGAGCCAATACCAAAGCAGCTAAACTGCGCGCCTCACTGAAGTCTTCTCGAGCAAACAACGCAGGCAACTCTGACATGGGCCAGCGCACAACCTCAAGCGGCTCCGGCTCGTCACCTTCCGCTGTTTGCGGGTAAAGATCAGTGCCTAACACCAAATGCGTTCGATGATTAAAATAGCCAGGAGCCACTGCCATGATCTTCATCAGTTGCAGAGACTTAGCGCCGTGCCCAACCTCTTCCATCAACTCTCGATTGGCCGCGGCAAGCACTTCTTCTCCCGGATCAATAGCACCTTTGGGCAAAACCAGTTCATAACGGTCAGTACCCACTTGGTATTCTCGGATCAATAGCACCTCACCGTTTTCAATCGCCGCGATACACACCGCCCCGGCTAGTTGCGTGCAGACACGTTCGTACTGGGCGGTCTTTCCGTTATCAAAAAGCAAATCTACAGCTTGTATTTCAAACAGCCTTGAATTGGCAACCGCCGTCACGCCAGTGATTCTTGGTTTGATGGACATGCAAAGTATCTCGACTAAAAATTGTTAGTAGACAATGACAAGCATCTAGAGCTCAATATGCTCGCTGCTCTGGCGTTCGAACGCAGCCTGCATCAGCCGCACGGTGTATTCACTGTTAGGTTTCTCGAAGATTTTTTTAGCATCGCCCTGCTCCACCACCGCACCGGCACGCATCACTAGCAACTTATGACTCAATGTACGCACCACTTTCAAATCGTGGCTGATAAAAATATAGCTGATGCCACGTTCAAGCTGCAGTCGCTGCAGCAACTGCAATACCTGCGCTTGAATTGAGCGATCCAATGCTGATGTGGGCTCGTCCAAAACAATCAGCTGCGGTTCTAAAACGATCGCACGCGCAATAGCAATACGCTGACGCTGACCACCGGAGAACTCGTGTGGATAGCGATCACGCACCGAAGGATCCATTTCGACATCCTGCAGAGCTTGTGTCACTTTGGCTGAGATCTCTTCATCGCTTAAGCTAGCCTGATGCACACCTAGACCTTCACCCACTAACTGCCCAACAGATAGTCGAGGGCTCAACGCACCAAAGGGATCTTGGAACACCAACTGCAAATCAGCTCGTAAGGGACGCAGGCGATTTTGCTTCCAGCCTTGTATATCTTCACCCAGCCAAACGATACGTCCCTCACTACTAATTAGACGTAAAACCGCCTGTGCCAGAGTGCTTTTACCGGAGCCGCTTTCGCCCACCACCCCAAGTGTCTCCCCTTGGTGTAGCTCAAAACTGACACCATCAACAGCTTTCACAACTGAGACAGTACGCTTAAACAATCCGCCTTTTATAGGAAAGTGAACCTTGAGATTCTCTACCGATAACTGCAAGGCCGCATTGGGCGACACAACGGCGGGCACGCCACTCGGCTCAGAGTCAAGCAAGTGGCGAGTGTACGCGTGCTGAGGGCTGGTAAAAACTTGTTCGGACGCACCTGCTTCAACAATTTCACCGTCGCGCATCACGCAGACAGTATCGGCCATACGCCGAACAACGCCCAAGTCGTGAGTAATTAATAACAAAGCCATGCCCAAGCGTCGCTGTAGCTCTTGCAGTAAGTCCAGTATTTGCACTTCTACGGTGACGTCGAGCGCTGTGGTTGGCTCGTCCGCAATCAGTAACTCTGGCTCATTGGCAAGTGCCATCGCTATCATCACGCGCTGCCGCTGCCCTCCAGACAACTGATGCGGGTAACTGCTCAAGCGAGTTTCGGCATCGCGAATCCCCACTAAATTGAGCAATTCGAGAGTGCGTTCACGAGCGGATGTACCGGTGATACCCTTATGCACTTGCAACACTTCACCAATTTGCCGGTCGATGGTGTGCAATGGGTTAAGTGAGGTCATCGGCTCTTGGAAGATCATGCCAATACCGCCACCGCGCAATTGCCGCATTCGCGATTCCGGAGCATCGAGAATCAACTCTCCCTTGAACGCTATTTTGCCACCTGGATGCGAAGCCGTGGGATATGGCAGTAACCGCATAATAGAACGCGCGGTAACTGATTTACCCGACCCACTCTCACCAACTAAGGCCAAGGTCTGGCCAGCACAAATATCAAAACTGACCCCGCGCACCACTTCGCTGAGCTTGTCTCCACTGGCGAAAGCTACGCGCAGCTTCTCGACCGATACAACTGGCTCACTCATAACCTTTCTCCGAGGCATAGACCTACGAGGCTAATAGAGCCTTCGCCACAGAGATCGACGTCTTCGATCGCGTACAGTTTTGTCTTCATGCGGTTTGCCCCAGTGTTTTACGGGGGTCAAAAGCATCGCGTACTGCCTCGCCAACAAACACCAACAAACTGAGCATTAGCGAGATGACAAAAAAGCCGGTGAGACCAAGCCACGGCGCGTGCACGTTGTTTTTCCCTTGCTGCAACAGCTCACCCAGCGAAGGCGACCCAATAGGCAGCCCAAAACCTAGGAAATCCAAACTAGTCAAAGTGGTGACAGAACCGCTAAGGATAAAAGGCAAAAATGTCAGAGTGGCTACCATGGCATTTGGCAGCACGTGCCGCCACATGATCATGCCGTCTGAGACGCCTAAAGCGCGGGCTGCTTTTATGTAGTCAAAGTTGCGTACTCGAAGGAATTCAGCTCGTACCACTCCTACCAGTGCAGTCCACTGAACCAATACCATGATCGAAAGAAGAGACCAAAACCCTGGTTCGATCACCGTGGCGAGGATGATCAAAATATACAACACCGGTAGGCCCTGCCAGACTTCAACAAAGCGCTGACCAATTAAATCCACACGACCGCCAAAGTACCCCTGCACCGCCCCAGCGGCAACACCAATGATGGTACTGGCAACTGTCAAGGCCAACCCAAACAGCACTGAAATACGAAAGCCATAGATAGCCCGCGCCAGCACATCGCGATTTTGATCGTCAGTGCCCAACCAATGGCGAGCATTCGGTGCAGACGGCGGTGGCTCCTGCGATTCGTAGTCGATCGTGTTGTAGCTAAAAGGGATTGGCGGGAAAAGCATCCATCCATCGGCTTCGATCAACTCCGCAACAAAGGGATCTCGGTAGTCAGCCTCTGATTCAAATTCGCCGCCAAATACCGTCTCGGTATAGACCTTCCAAGCTGGTACATAGTACTCGCCCTTAAAGCTCACCAGCAAAGGCTTCTCATTGGCGATGAGTTCCGCACCTAAACTCATCACAAACAATACAAGAAACAGCCACCAAGAACGGTAGCCTCGCTTGTGGGATTTAAAGACCTGCCATCGGCGCTGGTTAATGGGAGACTGAAACACTGTCACACCTCCCGCGATTCGAAGTCAATGCGAGGATCAATCAAGTGGTACATGATGTCACCCAGCAACTGAAGCACTAAGCCAACTAAGGTGAATATATACAGAGTTGCAAACACCACAGGATAGTCACGGTTAATTGCTGCTTCAAAACCCAAAAGGCCCAAGCCGTCTAAGCTAAATATGACCTCAATCAACAACGAGCCTGTGAAGAGGATGCCAATAAAGGCACTGGGAAAGCCAGCAATCACAATCAGCATAGCGTTGCGGAACACATGACCGTACAAAACTTGGTTTTCAGTTAAGCCTTTGGCCCTAGCAGTCTCAACATATTGCATGCGAATCTGATCGAGAAAAGAGTTTTTTGTCAACATGGTCAGACCGGCAAAGCCACCAATAACCATCGACACTACCGGTAAGCAAATGTGCCAAAAGTAGTCTTTTACTTTGCCCCAATCGGAGAGCTGTTCAAAGTTATCGGAGGTTAGACCGCGCAATGGGAAAAAATCCCAATAACGTCCGCCAGCAAATAAGACAATCAGCAAGATAGCAAACAGAAAGCTCGGAATGGCGTTACCTACCACCACGGCCATCGATGTCCACGTATCGAAGCGGCCGCCATCGCGTACAGCTTTACGAATGCCAAGCGGGATAGAAATTAAATATACCAGCAAGGTAGTCCAGAGCCCCAAGCTGACAGAGACAGGCAGCTTTTCAGCAATGAGTTCCAACACGCTGGCATCGCGAAAGTAACTGTCGCCAAAATCGAAGCGCAAGTAACTACTAAGCATGTCGAAGAAACGTTCATGTGCCGGCTTGTCAAAGCCAAACTGCGCTTCTATCTCAGCGATGATATCCGGACGCAGGCCTTGCGCTCCGCGATATTTGCTGTTTTGAGCGCTGCTGGCGGCAGCTGCTGCCTCGCCCCCACCGCCACTAAAACGGGCGGTTGCGCCAGCTGTTTGCCCTTGCAGCTCAGCCAGCACCTGCTCCACCGGCCCGCCCGGAGCGAACTGCACAATGGCAAAGTTTATCAACATGATCCCAAACAAGGTTGGGATCATTAGCGCAATGCGGCGCAGGATGTAATTCAACATGGACGGTGATAATTCACTCAGCGATAGGCTCGACTAGAGCTTAGTTCATCCGCACCACGTCGACACAGCACACAAAGAGCCGCTAACTCCGACGCACAGACATTGCGCCATTCTTAACTATATCTAGTACAAGGCAAAGTGTCGTAGGCAGCAGAGCCTGCGCATCATGAAGCCAGCACGTATATAGCGCGTTCGGCGATTAGATCTTTGGTTTTTTGACCATAAGCTGCCATGTGAGGTGCAGCCGCATGCGCTTTTAGTGCAGCGTCAGTGGCCCACTTCTCAACCACGATAAAGCTGTCTTCACCCAGAGGAGTGGCAATACCTTGGAAGCCGGCTGCATCAGTGACGGGTGTGTACTCGATACAACCTTCCTCTGCGTGAACAGCGGGCATGTTGGCACGAAACAAATCCAAAATGGATTCTCTCTGGCCAGGCTTAGCCGTAATGTGAGCGATAACATGAATCATAAAAATTCCTTATTTTGTAGGATGTTTCGTAAAGGTAAGTCGCTTCGAGGAGAAAGTCCTCTCTTCTGTTGAAGACATCATAACAATGATGCCGTCACCAATTATTTAACTTTTAGGCAGCGTAAACGTCACGATAGCTCCGTCTTCAGTGTGCTTGTTATCCAGTTTTACGCTACCAAAATGCAGGTGAACAATATCCCTGACAATTGGCAAACCAAGACCTAAACCTAAATTACGGCCACTGACTAAAGGCTCCCAGAGTTTATCGATATCATCTGCGTTCAAACCAGGTCCGTTATCCGACAGTGAAATCACTACATGACTGTCAGTACTGTATGCCTCTAAGCGCAATTCTCCTCGCAACTGATTGGCAATAGCTAAGGTTGAGTTTTCGATAACATTGACGATCGCACGCCGCATAAGTTCGGGGTCGAAATTGGCTTTCAAATCAACCTCAATATCCATATGAACAATCGACTTATCGAGCATTTCTGTGATTTCCGTGTCCGCAATCAGCTCATTCAACCACTTCGACAGTTCGATCGTTTGCTTGTCGATGGACTGCCGCCGAGAAAAATCACTTAAATCGCTGACCGTATTGTCAATGCGCAAAAGTGTTCGCTGCATCCGCTCTATCGGGAGTGGAATATCGCTTTGTGAATTTCCAAGGTTCAACTTTAATAGTGTTAAATCGTTGTTCAATGCTGCAAGTGGGTTTTTTATCTCATGGCTAATTGCCGACCCCATTGTGTTGAGCACTTGATAACGTTGATGCTGCATCAACTCGCTGCGCGCCTCTTCAAGGTCATGTGTACGTGTGGCAAACAATTTCTGAAGCCGCTGCTGCTGGCTGATTAACTGCTGGTTACGTTGGAACATCTCTAGCGTTGCCCATGCTACCAACACCAGCGAGTTAAACAGAGCTGCAACAGGCAAGACCAACAGCCGAAAGTCGGCATTCCCTGCTAAGTTGAGCGGTATATCATTTATTCCTGCACCGCACAGAAGAGAACCTGCTACCAAAAAAATGCAATGAAGCGCTTTGTTTTCACTGTCCGGCAGACGCCAGCCAAAATACACAAACACAACCAAGCCTAAGCCCCCCATCAAGGGGTTTTGGATTTTATAAACCCATAAGCACGTCGACTCGAAGTCACCAAAAAACAAATAAGGAAGTGAAACCGCCAAAATAGTGCCTATCGGAATCGCCAACCATCGATTTAAAATCCCCACTGAATAAAACCCGATGTACATCCAGATTAAGACAATGCTGTTGATAGATATTTGATAAAGTTTTAACCACGTTAACGAAGACAGAAACTCTATTTCGGGCAAGCAAAGCAGTGAATACATCAAATGCGGCACGGTTAAGAGCAAGCGATGGCGGCTCTCACTCGACAGCACTGAATCCACACTGAGAAAAAATATCAATACCGTCAGTACGCCAATATTTGCAAGTAGCAATGTTGGCATAAAGCGCACAAAAAAACTTTGAGCTTGTCCAATGGAGTCTGTTGGACCATACCAAACCCCGGCCAAGCCACCGCTACCTGAGACACTGGCAGTGACACTCAGATCAAAGACCATCGCTTGTTTGTCACTTGCGAACCCTTCAAAAGTTGTTAATGGGATACGCAACGGTTGTGGAAAGGGCTCAAGCCAATTTATCTTCTTATTACCTGCTTTGGCGAGCAAGCGACCTTGAAAGTGTATTTCGATCGTTTGGCGAAAAGCGGAAATATAGATCTCATGATCAGCAAACACAGCAGTAACAGGCAGCTCAATTCGATAATGCCTAGTTTGCGGCGCGCCTTCTGTTGGGTTTTCTGCTTGCCAAGTATGTGGCATCGAAATAACCGAATCAGCAACCGCGCCTTCTACGTGCTGCACAACCTCAAGTTTTGTTAAATCGGGATTAGGTAATAGGTTTGTAGAAAAGTTTATGCCACCAAAAATAAGTGCGCTGACAGTCACACTCAAAGCAACAATCGCTACGGAGACTAAGCGTCGATAAAGACTTGTAGACCTAGCTTTGTGCGTAGTTTCAGATTCCAGCATGTTTATGCGGTACCCCTAAAGCCGTTTATCGCCGACTGGATTCTATATACTCACGAAACTTAAAATGGATGTAGATAGCCGACATGTTGCTACACTCGCCCAAAGCGCAAATACATCGTAAATGATCACCGCAGTTTTATCGCCAAACTCGGGCCTGTCACCACTGTGTAATGCATCACGCGCAAATTTCGCTTGGCATCTTGCTGTGAATAAACGCGACCGGCCCAATCGTAACGTTGGTCGCGGCATTTATCAGCAAAACCGCCGGGCCATGGAAGCCCTTGAAAGGTACCACCGGCGGGCTTAACGACCACCGGGCAATTTAACTGTGAACCCAGCGCTTCCACCACAAGCCAGTCTTTTACCGCTCCTCGGTGCAATGTATCCAAGCCATCAGGGTCGTTGTTTTGCCAAGACGTGGCATCATTCACTCGCTGATCACTCAATGAAGCGATCTGATCGGCGTTTCGATGTACGACGATGAGAGGCTGATTACCCAACGAAAAAAGCCTACTCTGACCCGCCGCTAGTGCCGATACATCGAGATGATAGCGTTCAACTTTAGTCTGCTGATCACTGCCCAAACCCGCTAAACACCAGTAGGCAAAACCTATCAGCATTACCCAGCTCATCAGCTTTAAAAATCGAGCGAGCCACAGCCGTAGTTGTTCACTGTTAGCAGAGTTTTTAGTATCTAGTGAACCTTTAAGATCGGATGGGTCAGTCATTACGAGAAAAACGAATAAGGTTTAAGTCATCGCCCATAGGTCGGAGAGATATCCGAACCACAAGCATATACATCAGTTTCAACTTGCACAAAAAAACCGCCACAGTTTAAATGTACTGTGGCGTTTTTAAGAATGGACGATTATCCGGCTTTAACGAGGAAAACGCGAGCTTTGTAAGCGCTCCCACCAGCGCAGAGCAACAGTATCCAATACGTCTGCTGCACCAAATCCCAATTTTTCACGCAAGGTCTTTTTGGTGGTATAACGTACTTCGTAAACATCCATTTCCTTACAGCGCTCCAAAAGTAGTTCGTCTGAAGTTTTGATCTCGTCGATCAGTTTCACTCCGAGCGCGCGCTTGCCATACCATGTTTCGCCAGTCGCCACTTTTTCGATTTCTACCTGCGGACGATGCTCACTGACAAAATCTTTAAATAGCGTGTGGGTATCTTCCAGTTCTTCGACAAACTTCTGACGACCTTCTTCAGTGTTTTCGCCCAGCATAGTCAGCGTACGCTTGTATTCACCCGCTGTGAGCATTTCGAAGTCGATGTCGTTCTTTTTAAGTAGGCGATGGAAATTAGGCAATTGTGCGACAACACCAATCGACCCCAATATGGCAAACGGTGCCGCGACTATGCGATTAGCAACACAAGCCATCATGTAGCCACCGCTAGCGGCGACTTTATCCACACAAGCCGTCAGCGGGATTTTAGCTTGCACAATGCGGTCGAGCTGCGAAGAGGCCAAGCCATAGCTATGCACCATGCCGCCAGGGCTCTCGAGACGAATCACCACTTCATCACCCAGGCGCGCTACTGCAAGCACACTGGTGATTTCACGGCGTAAGTTTTCGTTCGCTGAAGCCCGAATGTCGCCGTCGAAGTTCAACACGTATACCGTGCTACGCTCAGGTTGTTCTGGTTCGGGTTGCTTGCCGCCCAGACGTTTCTTGGCAAGTTTGGCTTCTTTTTTTCGCTGTTTACGCTCGGCTTTTTTTTCTGCCTTGCGTGCTTTTTCTTCGCGCTTAAGCTGGTCATCGTCCAATAGTGACTCACGTAATGTATCGCGCAAGTCGTCTAACTGGTCGTTGAGCTTTCGAACTTCTATATGCCCTTCGTCTTCTGGCTCTTCGCGGCGGCTGAAGATAAAACCAATCAATAACAGAGCCGCCAATAGCACTGTGAGTACTTTGGCGAAGAACAATCCATAGTCGAGCAGAAAAGCCGTCACGGGCATTCCTCAGTAAAAAAGAAGTAATAATAGCCGTAACCGGCTGCATCGTGCGTGAACTTATGTTCAATTGGTCGGATTCACACCATTGTCGGGCGCTCTACACATGCCCCTACACCGTGCAAAATTGCTATAAAATCACCACGTTTTTACACTAACTAAAAAGGCTACGTTTCATGGCTACGATTATCGATGGCAAAGCCACTGCCGCCGCGCTGCGCAAAGACCTCACCGCCGAGGTGGCAAACATTGTTGAAACAACGGGAATTCAGCCAGGCTTGGCCGTGGTTCTGGTCGGTGAAGACCCAGCCAGCCAAGTTTATGTGCGCAATAAAGCAAAATCGACCAAAGAAGTTGGCATGTTATCGCGAGAGCACCGATTGCCAGCTGATACCAGCGAAGAGGCATTGCTGGAATTGGTCGACAATTTAAACAAAGACTCTGCAATTCACGGCATTTTGGTGCAATTACCCGTTCCGGCTCACATCGATTCCGCTAAAGTGCTCGACGCAATTGACCCAGACAAAGATGTGGACGGTTTTCACGTTATCAATACAGGTCGTTTAGCTGTTGGGCAACGCGGCCTTGTGCCTTGCACTCCACTGGGCTGCCTTATGATGCTAAAAAGCACGCTCGGCGACTTGAGTGGCCTGAACGCGGTGGTGGTTGGTCGCAGCAACATCGTCGGTAAGCCAATGGCACAGCTACTTCTGCAGGAAAGCTGCACCGTGACCATTGCCCACTCTCGTACCAAAGACCTGCCTGCTGTCTGTCGCGCGGCTGACATTGTGGTCGCCGCCGTAGGCCGACCTGAAATGGTTAAAGGCGATTGGATAGCCCCTGGCGCCACTGTGATCGATGTGGGCATTAACCGTATTGAAGGTGAAAACGGTAAAACTCGGTTGGTTGGCGATGTCGCATTTGATGAGGCTGTGCAGCATGCCGGTGCCATTACACCTGTACCAGGTGGTGTTGGCCCGATGACAATCGCTTGTTTGCTGTTCAACACCGTTGCTGCAATGAAGGCTATTCACAAACTTTAATGTGCTAGATGGCGACTAAGGGATGCCTGTGACAGTTACAGGCATTGCCACCAAAACGCCATATCTGTTGACTACATAGTAGTTTTTTTACCCTGCCTTTCCTCTACGCAATAGATCCGCCGTGCTAGATCTCACATAGCTGCTATATGTCTTGGAGCGCCTAGGCGTCTGCACTGCCCTATTCAGATTCAAAGGTCGCGGATACGGTGCCGCTAACAACTGCATTACGCGCCTCCTTTACCGGAGTGAGGTCACCTCAGGTGTACCTGTTCGTTACTTAATCGCGCCCTAACAGCCGAGCCTTCAATGTTATTTAACGCCAAAGAATTCATTTTTCTCTTTTTGCCGATCACGCTGGCACTCTTTTTTTGGTTAGGCAGCAACCGCGGTGTGCGTCCGGCCATCGCTTGGTTAGTTGCAGCGAGCCTGTTCTTCTACGGATATTTTAAGCCGATCTACCTCATACTGATTGGTGGCTCAATCATTATTAACTACCTGCTAGGTATTGCGATTGCCGACCTCAAACACAAAGGTAAGCAAAAAGCAGCCAAGTGGGTGATGATTGTCGGTGTTGCAGGCAATTTGGCCAGCATTGCGCTGTTTAAGTACGCTGACTTCATTATTGGCAATGTCAACACTCTTTCAGGCGCCTCGATATCAGAACTCGGGCTACTGCTGCCGCTCGCCATCTCATTTTTTACCTTTCAGCAAATCGCTTATCTGGCGGATTGTTACAGCAAAGACGTGGTTGAACGCGACTTCTTGAATTACGCGTTATTTGTTACCTTCTTTCCGCAATTAATCGCTGGCCCTATCGTGCATCACACGGAGATGCTGCCGCAGTTCAACAAACCCGGTATAGGGCGAATCAACTGGGAAAATATCGCCGTTGGTTTATCCATATTCGCGTTGGGCGTGTTCAAGAAAGTCATTATTGCCGATAACATCGCGACCTTTTCTGACCCCATTTTTGCCGCGGCCATGCGCGGGGACAGCATCACCTTCCTCGAAGCTTGGGTAGGAGCACTCGGCTACACCGTACAGCTCTACTTTGACTTCTCAGGTTACTCTGATATGGCTATTGGCCTAGCGAGAATGTTTGGTATTTTATTGCCCTTAAATTTTAATTCTCCGTATAAAGCAGTCAATATTTCTGACTTCTGGCGACGCTGGCACATGACACTCTCGCGTTTCTTACGCGACTATCTCTACATCGCCTTGGGCGGCAATCGCGCGGGTCAAGCGCGCCGATATCTCAACCTAGCTGCCACTATGATTCTCGGCGGTTTGTGGCACGGTGCGGGCTGGACATTCATTATCTGGGGCGCGTTGCACGGTTTTTATCTCATCGTTCACCAGGCGTGGCAGTGGTTCTGCAGCAACGTGCTGGGCTTTTCAGGCAAGTCGACTTGGTACGGCCGAGCTGCTGCTCGCCTGACGACGTTCATGGCGGTAGTGATCGCATGGGTCTTCTTCCGCGCCGAATCGCTAGATGCCGCCACGACAGTCTTGGTAGGCCTTGTTGGTGGCGACGGTTTTATTATTCCCGCGCATTGGCAAATGTACTTCGGGCCTGCCGCAGGTCTGGTGCAAACGATTGGCTTTGAATTTGGTGAGCTAAATTACCTCAACCGTATCAGCGCGTTGCCATTGATCGCCCTGTGTATAGCCATAGCCTTTTGGATGCCCAACACACAGCAAATCATGCACCGCTATGACCCCGCGTTGATGACCGACAAAAAACAGCGTATCGAGCCGGCGATTGGCCTACTGAGCTGGCGTCCAAACGTGCTTTGGGTTGTGGTTATCTCAGTGATGGCAGCGTGGGCCGTTTTTGGCAGCACCACGACTAGCCAATTCTTGTATTTCAACTTTTAAGGCATGGAAATGACTAACGACAATACGGGCTACCTGCGCTATTTGCGCCGTTTCGCCGTTATCTTCGCCCTTGCCAGCGCTATCATCTACGTGATGGCCCGCTCGGACCTCTTCCCTTGGATTGGCCCCTGCAGTGCGGAAGGCTACGATGACGACCATTACCTCGCCTATTGCGAGTATGGTCGTTACGGCGACTTTGAACACGGTGCGCTGCTCTATAGCATGGAGCCCGGTGCAGTAGAGCAAGTCAAAAAAGCTGACGTGTTGTTTTTGGGGAATAGTCGCGCGCAATACGCTTTCTCCACCGAAGCCAGTATTGCCGCCATGAACGACACCGGCATACCTTGGTATGCGATGGGATTTGGTTTTGGTGCCAAGAGTGATATGCCCGAGGCAATGTTCAAAGCACACGACCTAAAGCCTAAGTTGGTGGTCATCAATGCAGATCCGTTTTTTAGCGAGAGCGCGGCGGGCTTGAGCGGCAAAGTATTGGCTGGTGGGGATGCGTTTATCGCCGAATACGGGAAAAAGCGCAAACTACAAGACTTACACCCCAGCCTGTGTGAGCGCTTTGGTGACGGCCCTTGGTCGAGCCTAACGTGCGGCAACAAGCCTACGCTGTTTCGAGCGCGCAGCAACGGCACATGGGACGTGCGCTACTACCGCCCAGATCAACATATTCCAGTGGTGTACAGCGATACCCACCAAATGGATAAGCTAGATGAAACGGCTGAGGCAGCGGATCTTTTTTTCGCCAACACGGGTATCGATCGCAGCTGTGTTGTTCTGACAGTCACTCCACAGAGCCCAACGCCCGTGAAGTTCACCAACGAACTCGCCAAGCGTTTAAACGTAAGCTTCGAGTTTCCACAGCTTGAAGACTTGTGGACTATCGATGCCTCACACATGGACGTGCCAAGTGGGGAGCGCTGGTCTGCTGCGTTCATGGAGAAACTGCAGCCCCATATTGAACGCTGCGCCAAGTAACGCGGAGAGTTGATCGCCGCTTCAGCCAAGCAAGCTGAAGCGTTTGCAAACCCAAGCAACTGCTAGAAGAAACCTAGAGGTCAGTCTTCCGAGCGATCAACCGCAGCGGTTTAACCAGCTCTTTTTTGCAATAAGCCAAGCCTAAAAACATGCCACGCGGGCAATACACACGCAATGTCTCGATGTTTTCCAAGCCTTCAGCACTGACCGGATTTCCATAACAAAAGGTCGCAAGCTGATCATCGTCTTTGAGTCGCCACTCAGGCAAATGCCTCAGCGCGATGTCTACAGGCAACAGCAGAGCATCGATCTCAGGCTTGTTATTACCCGGAGTCAGCAAGGCCATCGACTCAATCTTTTCAGGGTCATGCATAGGCAGCCCATCAAAAGGCTCAACCCATTCCCGATGCAATAATGTCGTGTGTGCACCACAACCCAAGGCTTCGCCTAAATCTTCAATCAACGTTCGTATGTAAGTCCCTTTAGAACAACTCACACGAAGCTTAAGCGTTGTAGCGGTGCTGTCAACGAGCTCTAACTTGTCGATATGAACTGTTCGTTTTTCACGCTCTACTACTTGCCCTGCTCTGGCTAGCTTATACAGACGTTTCCCGTCTACCTTTACGGCAGAATGCATGGGTGGCACTTGCTCTATTTCCCCACGAAACTGACTGAGCACTACTGGCAAAAGTGTGTCGAGGTTTTCAGGGATAGCTCGCTGATCCAACAGCTCGCCTTCTAAGTCGCCCGTAGATGAACGAGCACCCAAGGTAGCTTCAGCAATGTATTGCTTGTTGGCGTCGAGCAGATTGTGAGCGCCAAATTTAGTGCTCTCGCCAAAACAAATAGGTAGCATTCCGCTGGCTTCAGGATCGAGGCTACCGGTATGACCCGCTTTGGCTGCACCATAGATATGCTTGCACTGCTTCACCACGCCGTGTGAACTCACACCAAGCGGTTTATTGACAAGCAAAATGCCGTCAAGGGCTCGGCCTCGGCGGTTAAGTCGTGACATGTGAAGTTCTAGCCTTCGTCGCCGTTATCCGAAAGCTTGCGATCGCGTTCAACGGCATCGTTAATCACGCGGCTGATGTTTTCGGCACGTAGAGCCGTGTCATCAAGGATAAACCGCAGCTCAGGCACATGCCGTAGTTTCATCAAAGAGGCCAGCTTCCGTCGTAAAAACCCTGAAGCTTTTTGCAACGCAGGTACGGTTTCGCTGTCTTCGTCATCACCCACAGCAGAGATATAAATCCTGGCGAGTGACAAGTCAGATGTGACCTCAACTTCACAGATGGTGGCAAACGGCGAGACCCTAGGGTCCCGCACTTCGTCACGAATAAGCTGCGCTAGTTCACGCTGGATCTGATCCGCGACGCGATATTGTCGAGTTGTGTTGGCCATTTACAGTGTGCGCGCTACTTCTTTACGTTCAAATACTTCGATTTGATCACCAGCACGGACATCGTAATTCTTAACCGCGATACCACACTCGGTACCCATACGAACTTCGTTAACGTCGTCTTTGAATCTACGTAGTGATTCTAGCTCACCCTCGAAAATCACGATGTTGTCCCGCAGTACGCGGATAGGCGCGCTCTTGCGAACCACCCCATCAACAACGGCACAGCCCGCAGCTTGACCAAATTTTGGCGAACGGAACACGTCTTTAACTTCGGCAAGGCCGATGATCGTTTCGTGAACTTCTGGTGCCAACAGGCCACTGCCTACCTTGCGTACCATATCGATAGCATCGTAGATAACGCTGTAGTAGTGCAAATCAACGCTTTGCTCTTGAATAACAGTGCGAGCCGAAGCATCCGCACGGGTATTAAAGCCAATCAGAATGGCGTCCGAAGCAGCTGCTAAGGTTGCGTCCGATTCGTTGATTCCACCAACGCCACCGCCGATAATACGAATTTGCACTTCATCGTTAGAGAGCTTCTCTAGCGATTCACGCAAGGCCTCATAGCTGCCCTGCACATCGGTTTTGACAACCAAGTTAACCATGGCTTTCTGGCCACTTTTAACCTTGGAAAAAATGTCTTCCATGCTGGCAGGTTTACGCTCAGCCAAGCGCAAGTTGCGCTCGCGCTCGCGACGTAGATCAACCAGTTCACGCGCATCACGATCATCCGCCGCAACTTGCATATCGTCACCGGCATTTGGTGTGGCTGATAAACCCAGAACCTGCACAGGTATGGATGGACCAGCGGTATCAACTTGCTTGCCACTCTCATCGAACATGGCGCGAACACGACCTACTTCTGTACCACAGACAATAATGTCGCCGCGATTCAGTGTGCCACCCTGCACCAATACCGTGGCGACTGGACCGCGTCCACGATCCAATGTTGCCTCGATGACCATGCCTTGTGCACGGCCAGCGGCCGGCGCTTTGAGCTCCAACAATTCTGCTTGTAGTAACAAAGACTCAAGTAGATCATCAATGCCTTCGCCGGTCAGAGCAGAGACGTGTTTGAACTGTGTATCACCGCCCCACTCTTCCGAGATAACTTCGTGGCTTGATAGCTCACTGCGCACACGCTCAGGGTCAGCGGCTTCGCGGTCAATCTTGTTGACGGCCACAACCAGTGGCACACCAGCCGCTTTTGCATGCTGGATTGCTTCGATCGTCTGAGGCATGACGCCATCATCCGCAGCCACAACCAAGATAACGATATCGGTCGCCTGAGCACCACGGGCACGCATTTGAGTAAATGCCGCGTGTCCTGGAGTATCGAGGAATGTCACCACACCTCGTTCAGTTTCCACGTGGTACGCACCGATGTGCTGCGTAATACCACCAGCTTCGCCAGAGGTCACGCGAGTTTTGCGAATGTAGTCGAGTAGGGACGTTTTACCGTGGTCAACGTGACCCATCACAGTGACAACTGGCGGACGTGTAGTAGCTTCACCTTGAAGGCCAACCAACTTCTCAGTCAATTCACGTTCTACGTTCTCATCCGACTGTGAAACAGCCTTGTGGCCCATCTCTTCAACAATCAGTAGAGCAGTATCATGATCAAGCACTTGGTTGATCGTTGCCATCACTCCCATACCCATCAAAGTACGGATAACTTGGCCAGCTTTGATCGACATACGGTTGGCCAACTCAGCAACCGAAATTGTCTCGGGAACAACAACGTCCCTGACAACAGGTGCGACTGGCTTCTCAAAGCTGTGACGCCCTTCGATCTCTGCTGTTTGCGCGCCACCTAAGCCTCGACGTCTTGAAGATCTGCCTGGCTTTTCACGCCCGCTCGGTTTTTTACGCCCGAGCTTGCCACCACCGCCACCTTCGCTACGACCACCGGATGCTCCGCCACCACGACGATTATCCGAACGACCTTTGCTGTCTTTTCCTTTGGCAGGTGCTTTAGCAGGAGCCGCTTTTCGTGCAGGTGCAGGCGCTTCGGCAGACGCCGCCGCAGCCGAAGCATCAGCAAGCATTTCAGCGTTTGGCTCTACTACAGCAGCAGGCTTCTCTTTTGCCGCAGGCTTTGGCGTTTCAGCCACAACCTCTTCCACTGGTTCAGCTGCCTTCTCAGGCGCTGCCTCTACCTCTGCAACAGCAGGCTCAGCCTCCTTGATGGCAGCTTGCTCACGCGCTACACGTTTTTGTTCCGCTTCTTCTCGTTTTGCGTCTTCAGCCGCAAAACGACGCTCTTCCATCGCTTTCAGTTCAGCTTCTTCACGCTCGCGTTCGGAACGAATTGTTGAGGAGGCCTTCTCGGTAGACTCAGTCTCAGCGACATTGCGCTTAACCAACGTACGGCGACCACGCACCTCGACATTTACTGTCTTTTTACCACTGGCCGCACCGCCGCCCACTTTCAAAGTTGAAGCACTCTTGCGCTTCAGTGTGATTTTGCGATCGCCAGCGTTTTCTTTACCGTGAGAGCGACGCAGGTGTTCGAGCAGCTTGGATTTTTCTTCCGCGCTGACCGAGTCACTCGCCGCAGCTTTTACCACACCGGACTCCCGGAGCTGCTCAATCAAGCGCTCTACGGGTGTACCAACGGTATCCGCTAATTGTTTTACTGTCACTTCTGCCATTCTTGCCTACTCCTTACCGACGATCAGTTTGTCGTCTCTTCGCCGGCGTCTTCAAACCAACTTTCACGCGCTTTCATAATCAACTGGCCCGCCGTCTCAGCGTCGATATCCAGTTCCGCAAGTTCATCTAGCGCCTGTTCTGCCAAGTCATCGACAGTGCAGATACCCGCACTTGCCAACGTAATGGCCAACTCTTCGGTAACACCTTCCATCGCGAGTAACTCCTCGCTTGGCTTATATTCCTCAAGCTTTTCCTCACGGGCAATAGCACTGGTCAGCAAAGCATCGCGCGCGCGATTTCGCAGCTCTTCAACCAGGTCCTCATCAAACCCTTCAATGTCCAACATCTCTTGCGTAGGCACGTAGCCAACTTCCTCAAGAGTTGTAAAACCCTCCTGCACCAGCACTAGTGCCAGATCTTCGTCGATATCCAAACGCTCTATAAACAACTTCAAACAGGCGTCAGATTCTTCTTGATTCTTGCGATCAGCTTCTTCCTGATCCATGACGTTGAGCTCCCATCCGGTGAGCTCTGCCGCTAGACGTACGTTTTGTCCGCCCCGACCAATCGCTTGCGACAGTTTGTCTGTCTCCACAGCGATATCCATCGAGTGTTTTTCTTCATCGACAACGATAGAAGTAACTTCGGCTGGCGCCATTGCATTGATGACGTACTGTGCGTTGTTATCATCCCAGAGAATAATATCGACGCGCTCGCCTGCTAGCTCATCAGAAACCGTCTGCACACGTGAGCCACGCATACCTACACAAGCCCCTACTGGATCTAAGCGGTGTTCATTGGATCGGACGGCGATTTTAGCTCGCAGACCTGGGTCTCGCGCAGCACCCATGATTTCAATCAGGCCCTGCCCTATTTCTGGCACTTCTACAGAAAACAACTTAACCAAAAATTCAGGGGCAGTGCGACTGAGCACCAATTGAGGACCGCGACCATCAACTCTAATTTCTTTGAGGAAAGCGCGCATGCGATCGTTGTTTTTAACAGCTTCGCGAGGAATCATCTGATCACGTGGTATCAAACCTTCAGCGCTGTTACCTAGATCAAGATACACACCGTTGCGATCAACACGACGCACTACACCAAACACCAATTCGCCCATGCGATCGCGATACTGATCAACCATTCGCTGGCGTTCAGCTTCACGTACTTTCTGCACGATAACTTGCTTGGCGGTCTGCGCGGCGATACGCCCAAATTCAACTGACTCTATTTGCTCTTCAGTAAAACCACCAACTTCTATGTCGGCCTGGTCTATTTGAGCAGCAGAGAGTGTCATTTGCCTGAGTGGAAATTCTTGCGGAGAATCGTCTTCTACGATTTCCCAACGTCGATACGTATCGTAATCACCACTGTCACGGTTAATATCGACTCGAACGTCGATATCCATTGCATGCTTTTTGCGGGTCGCCATGGCTAATGCAGCCTCTAGCGCCTCAAAAATAACCTCCTTATCGACAGCCTTCTCGTTTGAGACCGCATCTACTACTAAGAGGATTTCTTTGTTCATCCGCCCCACCCTTAACGCAAGTGCGGCTCAAAGCCGCTACGCCGGAAACTTGCCAACACGCCCAACCATGGACGTGCACCCATTATCTTTCATTGTAGAGAAAGCCTAGCAACTCTTTGATCTAATAAGACGAGAATATCCATCTTAGTTAGAGAGGAGCCAATTGGCCTGACTCTACATCGTCAAAGTCCAAGTCATACAACTCGCCATCGACATCAACAACCAGCACACTGCCCTCAACGGACAGCAGCTTGCCGGTAAATCTCTTACGCCCCATTGCGTGCGCACCAAGCTTCAGCTTGACACGCTCACCTACGTATTTTTCATAGTGTTCAATTGAGAACAATGGGCGTTCTAGCCCTGGAGATGACACTTCAAGTGTGTAATGGCCTTTTATAGGCTCAACTACATCCATGGTTGCACTTACTTGCCGCGACACATCGCCACAATTGTCAACATCAATGCCGTTCGGGCTATCGATATACACACGCAAGGTCAACCCACCCTCAGCTTGCCCAAGAAGAGCACCCACGTACTCGAAGCCCAGACCTGTAACGATCGGCTCAACTAGATCACGGATATCACTACTGACTTGCTGCACGAGATTCTCTCACTTAGGTGCATCACCAGATAGGCATCATCAAACACGAATGACACCAACAAAAAAGCCCCTTCATCGAGGGGCCCTTTCACAAAATATTGGTAGCGGGGGTAGGATTCGAACCTACGACCTTCGGGTTATGAGCCCGACGAGCTGCCAGACTGCTCCACCCC
>ENA-ORXM01000159-ORXM01000159.1-marine-metagenome-genome-assembly--contig:-NODE-159-length-134663-cov-4.557926_pt1 | contig 134663 bp, 100 predicted proteins | sample MGYA00237867_ERZ511480 | MGnify/ENA primary metagenome ERZ511480 (study PRJEB26309, sample SAMN06266103) | marine metagenome | isolation source: Algal blade | place: United Kingdom:Sidmouth, United...
ACTTCTGCAGCAATGTTTTGACAAGCAACACCGCATAAAGGTGTTTTTTCTGATGGTTTCCAAACACAAACATCACCACAAATCCACGCTAGAGCGGTGTTCCACGCCCATACGGCCACTGGAAAATTAAAAGCGGAAATAATACCAACCACTCCTAAGGAATGATACTGCTCGTACATGCGGTGACCTGGTCTTTCGGAATGCATGGTAAGGCCGTGTAGTTGTCTTGAAAGGCCAACCGCAAAATCGCAGATGTCTATCATTTCTTGGACCTCTCCTAAACCTTCTTGGTAACTTTTACCCATTTCATATGAAACCAGTTTGCCCAAGGCTTCTTTTTTCTCCCTGAGTTTTTCTCCAAATTGACGAACGATTTCACCACGTAAAGGGGCTGGTTTGGAGCGCCAGGCCGTAAAAGCTTTAGTAGCCGCACCCATTACCTCTTCGTAATCAGCTACGGTTGTAGTCTTTATTTTGGCGATCAAAGCTCCATCTACAGGGGAGTATGATGATATGATCTCACCAGAACCAAAATTTAAAGATCCAGTAGAGGTTCCTTTATTAATATCTTGAATACCTAAATCTTTTAGGGCTTTGTCAATACCAAATTGCGATGCTACTTTTGACATTTTATAACTTTTTAATTATGAATTGTTATATTTTTTATAAAGATACTTTTTCTTGGTCAGATAAAATAGCTTTAATCAGGCGTATTAAATTGAGTAGGTATTCTATTATGAAATATGGAGATATAGTCAGCTAAATAAAATTAGCCCAATGGTAATTAAAGCTGGTAATGCCTGTACGTACAATATTTTTTTCTCAACGGAGAGTGCACCATAAATACCTGCAATCGCAACACATCCTAGGAAGAAAAGAGCAACATTGGCTTGCCACTTAATATTTGTAATAAATAATGACCAAATAAGCCCTGCAGCAAGAAAACCATTATAAAGCCCTTGATTAGCTGCCATTGGTTTGGTAGGCTCAAAGAGCTCTTTTGGGAATTTTTTAAAAACTTTTCTTCCCTTAGTTGTCCATGCGAACATTTCAAAATAAAGGAAATATAGATGTAAAAAGGCGATAAGGCCAATCAGTATTTTTTGTAACATAGACGTCTAGCTTAAAGTTCATTGCCTTTTGGCAATTTGGGCTCTTACTATATTTTGTTATCGAAAGTTACGGTAAAATGTGTTCCGTTATCCGTAGAGTTATAAGTTAATTCTGCAGAAATCTGCCTACATAATGCTTTAATAATGTCAAAGCCTATTCCTTCTGCATTTTCTATGGCAAAATCACTAGGCAGTCCTTTACCATTGTCTTTGATAGAGAATGCGGCCATACCGTCGTCCAAGACATCAACATCTATAACCAGCTCGTTATACTTTGTGGTGTCTGGGTAGGCATGCTTTACCGCATTGGTTACCAATTCGGAAATTATTAAAGCAAGTGGTACGGCCCTATCCAAATCTATAGAAATTTCCGGACAGTTTATTTTATAGCTGAAGGTTGGGGATATTTTATTCTGATACTCCATTAAATCCTTTAAATACTCGTGAAGGTTAACGGCTTTAGAATCTTTATCTTGATAGATTTTCTGATGGGTAAGTGCAATCGCGGATATTCTAGCTTGGCTATCCTGTAGTGCGGTTATGGCCTCTTTACTGACCAATTTTCGTTTTTGCATATTTATTAGGCTAGAAGTAATCTGCAAATTATTCTTTACACGATGATGAATTTCACGTAGTAAGTTCTCTTTTTGTTTGTTGGATTCTTCTAGTTCAGCAGTACGTAAAAGAACGCGAGCTTCAAGACGGTCATTATGATTATCTCTTCTACGAGCCAATAAAACTAATAACAGGGTTGTGGCAAATCCTAAAATAAGCACCACATAGGATTCAAAAATATGGGGAAAAGATAGGTATTCATCCTTTGGTACAAAATGAATTAACCATTTCCGATCTACCGCATGAATAGTTTTCTGAATAGAAGTCTTTTCAAATTTTTTATCAGTGATTTTACTCTCATCAACATTAGAAAACAATAGGGTGTCTCCCACTTCATCATGAATGCAAATGTCCACAACTTTCGCTTCGGATTTTAGTGTTTCTGAAACAAGCTTTTCCATACGGTAGACGCCAACAACCACGCCTCTACTTTCAATAGAATTTTGGCTGCTTACGGACTTTAATGCCACTATTCCTTTAATGGTACTATTTTCGGCTATTAGCGATATAGGTCCGGAAATTGCAGGTTTATTCGTTTTTATAGACCTAAGAACTACATCTCTTTTTGTACTATCCGAATAGAGGTTGTAACCTAGTACATCTTTTAAAGGACCTAAAGGATTTAGAACTTGTACAGGGTAATAAACATCTTTTGTTTTAGTGGGAATTAGATTGTTTTCCGTATTCGTTTCTTTGATTTTGATATGTTTTTCAAACTTGTTTTTTTCAAAATCCTTAATTTTAGGCGCCCAGGCAAGCGCCTTTATGCCATTAAGTTCTTTTAAAAACGGGTCCGTGAAACGCTCAAAAAGATGTTGAGGAATTATTTTTTTATTCTCGTAGAAGAACGCCATGGATTCCACAACAAGATTGATTTTGTTGAGCTCATCTTCTAATTTTATGACAGATTTATTTACTGCATTGTCTATAGCAGCCTTGTTTCTTAGAAGGTACCTAGTATTGATGGAAAAGAAAATGAATAAAGAGATACTACTTCCAACAAGTAGAATAGCTAAATATTTTAGAATTTGCTGTTTGGTCATAAGTGGTTAATGTGGGGACATCTTTGATAACCGGCTAGGTTGGTACTATTTCAAAAGAACGGTAGATTTTTGATTTTTAAGTTAAATATACTTATTCGTCACTAACGAATCTGGGGTCTACGGGCATAACTGTGCCGCAATTGTCACAGGTTCTAAGATCTTCAGAACCATAAAAATGTTTGAAATGTTTTAAAAAATCTATTTCAATATCATTAAGGGTAAAGTAAGCTTCATAAAGTTTGTGATTGCAATTGTCGCAAAACCACAGCAGTCCATCGTCAACATTCATGTCGGCTCTTTTTCGCTCAATTACTAAGCCTATACTACCTTCGTGACGAACTGGTGAATGTGGAATTTTTGCAGGATGTAAGTACATATCTCCCGGGCCAAGTTTCATTGTTTTCTTTTGCCCGTCTTCTTGTATATGAACTTCAATATTCCCTTCTAGCTGATAGAAAAGTTCCTCCGTTTCGTTATAATGATAGTCTTTTCGAGCATTTGGACCCGCAACTACCATAACAATGTAATCTCCTGCATCTTTATAAAGATTCTTGTTGCCAACAGGAGGTTTAAGGGTGTGTCTGTTTTCTTCTATCCAACGATTAAGATTAAAAGGGGCTTTAATGGACATATTTTGACATTTATAACCAAACTCTTTTGTCATGCTCTATACATATACAAAAGGAGGTCATTTTATCTCAAAGCTATGAAAAAGTATGCTGTATAACTAGTATGTAGTCTTTATAGTGGTTTTTTTATCTTAGACTAGCGGAAAAATATTTGCGTAAAGTACAGTTTGCCATTGCTGTCTCTTTTTACGCTAACTGCAGTATGGGTGAATTCACCTTCCATAGTTTTTTTATGACTACTACTATTTAGCCATCCAGCAAGTGCTTCGGAAGCGGAGGCATAATCTTTTGCAACGTTTTCCGCAACAAATTCAGCGGCTTCCTCATTAGATATCTTAGATGCGCGTGAACTAAAATTATCATGGTTCAATGCCCCTTTTGCAATCATATAGTCTGTGTGCTTATTGGCGTGTAAATATGCCACGGAACTGAATTCTAAAGAATTGCTTCCTATTGATAACCGGTGTCCATTAACGGCTTCAAGAAGTTCTTTTTCTACAGTTTCTGCATTTTCCTTTTCGACAATATCTGCTGCCTCAACGGACTCTTTACTACAAGAGGCCAAAGTGCATACAAATAAAACGAGTGCAACATAGTGTGTTCTCATTTTCATACAAAGTTCTATTTGTAAGTAGGCGTATTCTTGAAAAAGTAGGAGAGAAGAGTGGGGTGTTCTCGTATTCTAAGAATTGATTGGGGATATTCTCGTGAGGCGAATATCTAAAATATATTGTTTACTCTAGGTTATAAGTTTCACTTTTCGATGAAATACACCATTCTAATAATCTTACGTAAGTCAAAACGTACGCTGGCTCTGGTATTTCTGCTTTTTTCGCTGTTTTAAACAAAAATCAATCTATTACATCCCTACGGTAAATGGGGTTTCATAAGCTTTCATAATTCAATGAAAACCGTTACCAGTTCTGTTTTTTAACCGCTATTTTTGTTTAAAACAATCTTTCCATGAAGGTCTTTTCTCTTTTTCGATTTTTATTATTATTTGTTTTTTTGTCAGCGTGCACGTCTAAAAAGAAAGAGGCTGCCGGTCAGGCTGATAATTTAAATCGTTTTCATGAGTATGTAAGTCAAGTTTCTCATGGAATTATTTCTGCTCAGAGTGTTGTAAAAGTGGTTTTTAACACTCCAATTGAATCTTGGAATGCAGGAGATGAATTGGATAAAGGTCTTTTTAAAATATCGCCAAGAATAGATGGTAAAGTAGTAGCCCTGGATGACCGTACGATTGCATTTGTTTCTTTAAATGGTTTTCAGCAGAATACGGAATATACATTTGAGCTGAATTTGGGTGATATAATTAATGATATGCCAGATGGTCTGGAAGTATTGACTTTCAATGTTAAAACCTTAGAACAACAATTCAATATTTATACAGACGCATTACAGTCGTATTCAAAAGAATATCAATATATAACCGGCCAGTTACGCATGGCAGATGTTTTTCCTTTAGAAAAGGCAAAGCAGTTGGTCTCTGCGACCCATAACGGAAAGTCGGTTTCTGTTAAGTTCGATGTAGGAACAGAAAAAGGAACTCAGTTTTCTTTTAAAATAGACAGCATTCAAAGAACTATTGAAGACTCTAAACTAGAAGTTTCATGGAGTGGGGCTCAATTTAGTATTGATAGTAAGGGCAATGAGTCAATAACAATACCGGGAAAGAACAATTTTACTGTTTTAGATGCCACTGTGGATGTAGCCAAAAATGCAGTAGTGTCCATAAATTTTTCCGATCCAATTAAAAAAGGTCAGAATTTTAAAGGCTTGGTTGTCTTAGAGCAGGATGACGCGGTTAAATATGCCGTTAACGGTAATACGCTAAAAGTTTATCCATCCAAAGATATTGAAGGAACGGTAATGCTAGAGGTTTATGAGGGTATACAAAGTGCCGACGGCAACAAATTAAAAACAAAGTTTACGGAAAGAATTGCTTTTGAAAGGCTAAAGCCGGAAGTAAGACTGCTTTCTAACGGAACTATTTTGCCGTCTTCCAGTAACCTTAAAATCAATTTTGAAGCGGTAAGTCTGGCATCCCTGAAAGTATCGGTTTTCAAAATTTATGAGAATAACGTTCTGCAGTTTCTTCAGAATAGCAACCTTAATGGACAAGGTGATTTACGTGCAGTGGCTAGACCTATTGCCCGCAAGAAAATTACTTTGGCCAATTTATCTAGTAATAGTGGAAAATGGGTTGCTCACGCGCTTGATCTCAAAACGCTAATTACGCCGGAAGTAGGTGCTATCTATAGAGTTGAACTGGATTTTGGACCAGAAGACAGTGCATATGGTTGTGAGGATTCAAATTTTGATCCTGTATTGGAAGAAAAGGATAATTTTGATGAAGAAAAGGAGAACAGTGCTTGGGACAATGTAGAGAACTATTATTATAACGATTACTACTACGACTATAACTGGAACGAGAGGGAAAACCCCTGCGATAAATCGTATTACTACAACAAAAAAATAGGAATGAACATTTTGGCGTCAGATATAGGCGTGACGGTCAAAAAGGGAGTCAATAAAAGCTATTTTGTTGCCGTAACCGATATTTTGAATGCCAAACCTGTAGCAGGAGCTAAGGTTACCTTTTATAACTACCAACAACAGCCTATAGGAGAAGTAGTGACAGATGTAGAAGGCCTAGCCATGTTTGATGCTGAAAAGCTGGCGTATTTTGCAGTAGTGGAAAGCAATAGTCAAAAAACCTATGTAAAACTAAATGACGGTAATGCGCTTTCCGTAAGTAAGTTCAAAGTTTCGGGAGTAGAGCTTCAAAAAGGTCTTAAAGGTTTCGTTTTTGGCGAAAGAGGTGTTTGGAGACCGGGAGATGACATTTTCCTTTCTTTTATGCTGAATGATAAGGCGCATGGGTTACCGGAAAATCACCCTGTGAAGTTAGAGCTGTATGACCCCTATAATAAAGTTGTTCATCGTGAAGTAAGAACTAACGGGCTCAATAATTTTTATCAGTTTAATCTTAAAACAGATGAAAATGCACCTACCGGTAATTGGTTGGCTAAGGTTTCGGTTGGGGGTGCTACGTTTACAAAGTCACTTAAAATAGAGACTATCAAGCCAAATCGATTAAAGATAAAAACGGAGTTTGATGATGATATTCTAAATGCGTCAAAACCCATTACCGGTAAGATGGAAGTGAAGTGGTTGCACGGTGCAATAGCTAAAAACCTAAAAGCGGATATTACAGCTAAATTCAATGCAAAGAATACTGCATTCAGTGCATTTCCAGGTTATGTTTTTGATGACCCCACCCGAAGCTTTTCGGTAGAAGATCAAGTAGTTTTTGATGGTAAGGTAGATGCAGAGGGTAAAACACAATTCAGTATGAATCCTCAGTTTACCAGCATGGCTCCCGGTATGCTAAAAGCGGCGTTTATAACCAAAGTATATGAAAATGGGGGGGATTTTAGTACAGATGTATTCTCTAAAACCTATTCGCCTTATGGCACTTATGTGGGTTTGACTATTCCTAAAGGCGATAAAAATAGAGGGATGCTTTTAACGGATACACCTCATACATTTGATGTAGTTACAGTTGACGAAAAGGGCAATCCTAAGGCCACTAAAAACATTAATGTAACCATTCACAAAATAAGTTGGAGATGGTGGTGGGATACCTCTGCGGATAATTTATCTAATTACAGTAGTGGTCAATATCATGAGAAAGTTTTTGAAAAAACACTTAGTACTAATGCCAGTGGTAAGGCCAACTTTAATTTTGAATTAAAGTATCCGGAATGGGGTAGGTATTTGGTACGTGTAGAAGATCCAAATGGAGGTCATGCCACAGCAAAGACAATATACATAGATTGGCCGGGATGGGCTGGGAAATCTCGTAAAACAGACCCTTCTGCAGCTACCATGTTGGTATTTTCTACAGACAAAGAAACCTATAATGTTGGTGAAACCGCTACGGTTACCTTCCCTAGTTCAGAAGGAAGTCGTGCTCTGGTTACGGTAGAGAATGGTACGGAGGTTTTAAAAAGCCTTTGGGTAGATACGGCCAAGGACGAGACCAAGTTTCAACTAGAAATGAATGCGGAATACGCGCCCAACGTTTTTGTTCATGTTTCCTTATTGCAGCCACATGCGAGTACCTTAAATGATAACCCTATTCGGTTGTATGGTGTTATTCCGGTTTCTGTGGAAAATCCAACTACAAAAATGAAACCTGTTATTGCAATGCCCGAAGTATTGCAACCGGAAGAAACTATTACGGTTAAGGTAAGTGAGAAGAACAAAAAGGCAATGACGTATAGTATTGCTATTGTAGATGAAGGCTTGTTAGATTTAACCCGTTTTAAAACCCCGGACCCATGGGGCACTTTCTATGCTCATGAAGCACTTGGGGTAAAAACCTGGGATGTCTTTGATGATGTTATCGGTGCTTTTGGTGGTAAGGTTAACCAAGTATTTGCTATTGGGGGTGATGGCGAACTAGCAGGTGCAAAAAATAAAAAAGCGAATCGGTTTGAACCAATGGTAGTTCATTTAGGTCCTTTCAGTTTGAAAGAAGGAGAAACTAAATCGCATGATATTAAGATTCCTAAGTATGTTGGGTCTGTTCGGACCATGGTTGTAGCGGGTAATTCACAAACCGAAGCTTATGGAATGGGCGAAAAAACAACTCCCGTGCGTAAGCCTTTAATGGTGCTGGCTTCGTTGCCTAGAAAAATTACACCTGGTGAAACCGTAACCCTACCTGTAACGGTATTTGCCATGGAAAAGAAGGTGAAAAATGTAACTTTAAAATTGAAGTCGGATCCATCTTTCACTATTTCAGGTGATGCTACCCAGTCACTAACTTTTACACAGCCCGATGAGAAAATGGCATACTTTCAGTTGAAGGTGGCTGATTTTAAAGGGATAGGTAAGGTCATTGTTGAGGCTTCCGGTAATGGGGAAAAGGCTTCTTTTGAAATCCCTATAGATGTGGTAAACCCAAATCCGCTTACCTCGGAGATACAAAATATTATATTGGAACCTAATTCTGCACAAACCATAAGCCTAGAAACTTTTGGTGTTTCAGGAAGTAATTTGGCGGAAATTGAACTTTCTACTTTGCCTCCAATGAATTTTAATGGGCGTATGCAAAATCTTATTAGATATCCTCACGGATGTTTGGAACAGTCCACATCTGCAGCGTTTCCACAGTTGTATCTTTCGGATATTTTTGATTTGGATGGCAATAAGAAGAAAAGTATTCAGCAAAATGTAGTGAGAGCTATTAAACTTCTGGGCGGTTATCAAAATGCTACGGGAGGATTTTCATATTGGCCTGGGCAGAACTATTCTAATGATTGGGGAACTTCGTATGCCGGCCATTTCTTGTTAGAGGCGGAAAAGAAAGGCTATGTCCTGCCAATTGGTTTTAAATCTAGTTGGTTGAAGTATCAGCAGAACAATTCAACACAATGGCGTTCTGGTACAAATAGTTCGGATTTGGCACAAGCGTATCGTCTGTATACTTTGGCGCTATCGGGAAATGCAGATGTATCTAGTATGAACCGGTTACGAGAAACTGGGAATTTGTCCAGCGAGGCTAAATTCCGTTTAGCTGCTAGTTACGGATTAATTGGACAAACCAATGTAGCCAAGGAAATTTTGAGCACGGCAAAACTTGATTTTGAAAATAACGGGTTTGATTATTATACCTATGGTTCTTCGGACAGAAATAGGGCTATGGCCTTGGAGACATATGTGCTGCTAAAAGATAAAGCAAAAGCGCAAGATATGGCAAAAACAATTGCTGAACGTATTTCTGAGTCTAGATGGTTGAGCACACAGAGCACGGCATACAGTTTAATTGCAATGGCCAAGTTTGCCAATTTAGTAGGTGGTAAGGGTATAAAAGCTTCGGTGGTAGTCAATGGAAGTTTGGAAGAGGTGGGCACAGCAAAGACATTAGCAACTCGTGAACTTTCAATAAAAAGAGGAACTAATATAATCGAACTTAAAAATACTGAAGCCGGTACATTGTTTGCCTCAATAGTAAACCAAGGAATTTTACCTGTAGGTAAGGAGAAATCAATTCAGCGGAACTTAGCGGCTAAAACAGTTTTTAAAGGTCGAAACGGCTCGGTATTAAATATCGCCCAAATAACGCAAGGTACGGACTTTGTGGCTGAGGTTACTTTGACGAATACTACTGCTAAAGCAATAAAGAATGTAGCGCTAACAGAGATTTTTCCAAGTGGGTGGGAAATTGTAAACACGCGTTTTACTGATTTTGGTGAGTTTGCGGATAACCAAGTAACATATACAGATATTCGTGATGACCGTAGCAACTTTTATTTTAACATGGATAAAAACGAAACAAAAACGTTCAGGGTGCTGTTGAATGCCTCTTATTTAGGCCGATACTATTTGCCAGGTGTTCAAGCAGAGGCTATGTACGATAATGAATATATGGTACGTACCAAAGGTCATTGGGTAGAGGTAGTTCAGTAAAATTTGAAGAATGCAAGCAATAAAAAAGACCCTTATGAAGGGTCTTTTTTATTCTTAATTAATTGAATTATTTTTTTATTCTTTCTTGTATTTCTTGTGGTATTCGCCATTACCTTCATCAAAGGTAAGTGTAAGAACATCACCGGAAACTTTATATTTTGCTACCATTATGTTTGATTTTTCTTCCGTACCATGGTCCAGCTGAACTTTACTGTTGAACAAATAAGACCATGATCCGGAATCATGCGTTCCTTCTATACAATCACCGCTAGCACTATCTGTACTATGGTATTCATAGTCTAAAACATTCCCGTCTTTAAAACGTAAAATGTCCATACTCTGACATTCGTTAGCAGGTACTTCGCCATCATCATCAATATACGCTGTTAAGGACCATGTGCCTAGTAAATCACCATTATCTCCTGAGTCATCTTGTTTACAAGAAGTGAAAGTACAGCCTATGGCAAGAAGTAATATAAGTAGTGGTTTTTTCATTTTTACCTGATTTGGTGAAATATTAAAACGTCCATGCATTTTAGAAATTACATAAAATGGCATGTTTTAGAGGAAATGCTACTTTTACGGATGAAGTTGATATTTTAATAAACGCTTTATTCGATACTTAATTAGTCTCCAAAAATAGTTTTTTCTATTTGATGCTAGAAAATAAAAATTAGGATTCCCGGTTCGTATATCTCCAGGCATAATCGTGTAGTTAAATTTATTCTTCCAAGCAACGTAATTAAAACTTAGTTGATCACGGAGACTTTGGGTCGAAACAAACTCCCACCAGTCTTCCATAACCTTTATAACCTGTGTGTCATTATGTCTTCTAATGAGAACACCTCCACAGATGAGACCATTGTTTGGAGGATAATTTTGGTCCTTAAAAAACAGAATCTGTTTTTCCATAACCTTGGGGTTATCTTTATACACACCTCTTTGTTCGCCTAGTTCCAGGATTGCCTTGTATTCTTGATAAACGCAATTTCTTGTGTCATCACTTTGATTATGATCAAAGAGAGCCATTTTAAAACCATTCAAATTTTTTATGAGTTCCTTGATATTTCCGATAATCAAAAAATTACTATCAATATAAATACTGATATCGTACTCGCTAAAATAAAGATGGGGCAATAACTTTGGGTGACGAGATTTTAAACGTTCATTATCCTTAAAATCCTCTTTCAACAAAATAGGTGTCCATGGCTTACAGACTTTTTTAGGATTGTCCGTAAAAGCAAAGAAGTCTACGTCTCTAATATTTTTCTGCGGAACGAAACCGAATTTAGGCCCCAGGGCAATAGTATAAATGACAAGCTTAGGCATGTATGTTTTTATATTTTAAGGCAAGGTCCATTCCCTATTCATAATAAGAAGCAACTCTAGATACTGATTGAGACTTTTTATTATCGTATAATTTAGAAATTATATACTTGCCTGAAGCGTTTCTTTTTCTACTTCACCTTTAGGAGTTATTTCCTCTTTAAGAACATTGTCAAATATAAATGCACCAATTTCTTTTATAGGTCCGTAAAGAACGGACTCTTGCATGGTTTCATCCTTGACAACACCTGCAGAATTATTTACGCGCTCAAAAAAGATGAGCAGAGCCCCAAGAATGACCGCTACTTTCACCACACCAAAAATTCCGCCGGCAACTTTGTTCAAAAGTCCTAGCATAGCAAAGTTGGCTATTTTGGTAAGGAACCTCCCCGCTAATTGAACAGCAAGAACAATAACTATAAATGTGATTACAAAGGCCGCAATATTAATATACCGTTCGTTCCATTCCATATTGTCGGAAAGGTAGTCCCCGGCATAATAGGAGAAATGTATAGCTCCAAAAATACCTGCAATTAAGGCAACAATGGAAGCTAATTCAACAAAAAGTCCGTTTTTTAGGCCTTTCCATAGTCCGTATAATAGTAGTAATCCTAATAAAATATCTAAGAAACTCATGGTTAATGTCTTTCCACAAAAGTAGTATTTTGATTTGTACCTTTGCAACTTATATCCAATCCGCGGAAAAACGCAAAAATATTAATGGCAAGAGACGAAGAGTTAAAAGAGAGATGGAATGTCTTAGTGGGTAAGTTATCCGAGCAATTTGCTAGCGGGGATACTTTAGAACTTGACGCAATAATATACCTGGTAGGGGTTCAGGAACTTGGACAATACCACAGAAAATATAAAAAAAACGATAAGTTAGACTTAATGCATATTGCTATTTGTCGTTTATTGGAGCCATATGGTTATTATGAGTTTGAGTTTTTTGATGAAGATGGCTGGCCTCATTATAAAACCAAAGAAGAGTTGCCGGCATTAAAAGCAGGGGAGCAATCTGTTTTGATGAAGGAGGCGATTGTTGGCTATTTTCTTGAGAAGGAATATATATAGAAGGGTTTCCTCATATTCGGGCTTTGAGAGGTGAATAACAGCTTGTCTAGTTACCATGTTTTCAAATAATGTACGTGAAGAATTGGCTTCTAATTTTGTAATATGAAGAAAATTTGTTCTGTAGGTAAGAAGCATCTAAAAAAGCTGATTTTACTAATCATTGTACTTGCTGCATATTACTTCTGTCTCCCCAAGAACCTATTCAAATCTCCTACGGCTACTGTGGTAGAAAGTAAACAGGGCGGTTTGTTAGGTGCTATGATTGCAGAAGATGGTCAGTGGCGGTTTTCAGAAGTAGATAGTGTGCCCGCTAAGTTTAAAACCTGTATTCTACAATTTGAGGATGCTTATTTCTACAATCACCCTGGTTTTAATCCTTTTGCAATAACAAAGGCTATAGGCGCTAATTTAGAGGCAGGTAGAACTGTGCGTGGTGGTAGTACCCTAACGCAACAAGTAATTAGGCTATCTAGAAAGGGAAAAGAACGATCTTATCTTGAAAAATGCATAGAACTTATCTTGGCTACTCGCCTTGAATTCAACCGCTCCAAAGATGACATTCTTAGGTTATACGCCAGCCATGCTCCTTTTGGAGGTAACGTTGTTGGTATTGATGTTGCCGCATGGCGGTATTTTGGATTGCGTCCGTATCAGCTTTCATGGGCAGAGTCCGCTACGTTGGCGGTTTTACCCAATGCGCCAAGTCTTATTTATCCAGGAAAAAATCAAACCAAACTTCTAAACAAACGAAATCGCCTATTAGAAAAGCTTTTTGAAAATGGGTTTATAGACAGAACAACGTATGACCTTTCTCTTTTAGAAAATCTTCCGCAGAAACCTTATCAGTTACCTAGAACAGCACCACATTTAGTACAGTATTTGGCAAAAGAGAATAAGGGAAGACGTATCAAAACTACTGTAGATGAGAATTTACAGCGAAATGTAAATGCTATAGTTCAAAAGCATCATCAAAATCTCAAACAAAATCAAGTACACAATGCTGCTGTTTTGGTTCTTGATGTTCATACAAGAAAGGTTTTGTCATACGTAGGCAACACACCTACATCAAAAGAGCATCAAAAAGATGTGGATATGGTACAAGCAAACAGAAGTACAGGAAGTGTTATAAAACCGTTACTTTATTCCGCTATGTTGGATGCCGGTGAATTGCTTCCGGACATGTTAGTTGCCGATGTTCCAACCCAAATAGCAGGGTATACACCTGAAAATTTTAACGAAAAATACAGTGGAGCCGTAGAGGCAAAAAAGGCTTTGGCCCGTTCTTTGAATATTCCCGCGGTTCGTTTGTTACAACAATATGGATTAGAAAAATTCAGAGGTCAATTAGATTTTTTTAAGCTGGGGGGAATTAATAAATCTGCAGATCATTATGGGTTAACGTTAATTCTGGGAGGCGCGGAAAGCAACTTGTGGGACCTTTGTAAAACCTATGCTAATTTGGCGTCTACTTTAAATCATTATAATGAAAGTTCAAGCGAATATTTTAATAATGAATTCACGAATTTAATTTTAAAAACCGACCGTGTAGTCGATTTTGGTGAAAAATCAATAGAGAAAACCATGTTTGATGCGGGAAGCATTTATCTGACTTTTGAGGCTATGAAGGAGGTAAATAGACCAGAAGGCGATGAATCTTGGCAGTTCTTCGATAGTAGTAAAAAGATTGCCTGGAAAACAGGAACCAGTTTTGGAAACAAAGATGCTTGGGCTATTGGAGTAACAGCAGACCATGTGGTCGGTATATGGGTTGGGAATGCAGATGGAGAGGGAAGACCAAATGTTTCAGGAGTGTCTTCTGCGGCGCCCTTATTATTCGACATCTTCAATGTACTTCCGCAAAGCGAATGGTTTCAAAAACCATTGGATGAGTTTATAGACATAAAGGTGTGCGCCCAAAGTGGATATCTTGCTACGGCTATTTGCCCATCAAAGACTATTTCTATTCCCAATAAACAGAACTACGTTTCAGAATGTAAATTTCATCAAACCATTTATTTAGATCAAGCAAGGCAATTTAGGGTCAATTCTTCCTGCTCGCAATTGGCTTCGGCCGTTTCGGAACCTTGGTTTATCTTGCCTCCTTTAATGGAGTTTTATTATCGCTCTAGCCATCCAAGATATAAAGTGGTCCCTCCTTTTCTTAAAGGTTGTAGTAACGATATGGAATCGCAAATGGAATTTATTTACCCTACAAACGGAAGGCGTATTACCTTAACCAAAGGTTTTGATGGAAAAACGAACGAGCTCATTTTAAAATTAGCACATTCTAAGCCAGAAACTGAAGTATATTGGTATGTTGATGAAGAATTTGTTGGTCAAACTAAGAATTTTCATGAAATGGCTGTTCTTCCCAAGGTTGGCAAGCATAAGATCATGGTTTTGGATGCCTATGGCAATGAGATATTTGCGATGATATCAATAGAATAAAAATTGACTCTTTTCTCTGTGGATTATTGCGTATATTTATTTATATTTGCTGTGCTACACTATGCTACTTTGTGTGGTTTTAGCCTTAAACCCTAATTTTATGAAATACATAATATCGTTAGATCAAGGTACAACTAGTTCTCGGGCTTTGCTCGTTAATGAAGATGGCCAGATACAAGGTATGGTCCAAAAAGAGTTCAAACAGATTTTTCCAAAATCAGGTTGGGTAGAACATGACCCCAAGGAGATTTTGGAGACACAATTGGGCGTTTTGGAAGAATTGTTGAAAAAAGAAAAAGTTGATATTAATGATATTCAAGCAATAGGTATTACCAACCAACGTGAAACTACAATGGTTTGGGATAAAACTACCGGTGAACCGGTTTATAATGCCATTGTTTGGCAGGATAAACGTACGGCAGATATTTGTGAGCATTTAAAGAAGACCGGATTAACGGAACATGTTCGTCAAACTACTGGGCTTGTAATTGATTCCTATTTTTCTGGAACTAAGGTAAAATGGATTTTAGATAATGTTGAAGGAGCCCGTGCAAAAGCTGAAAATGGCGATTTGCTTATGGGAACTGTAGATACTTGGTTGGTATGGAATATGACCAATGGCGCAAATCATGTAACGGATTATACGAATGCATCTCGTACTATGATTTATGATATCGTAAACTTAAAATGGGATGATAAGATGCTTAAGGCACTTGGGATACCTAAACTGATGTTGCCAGAAGTAAAACCATCTGCACATCATTTTGGTGATTACGAAATTAATGGAAAGAAAATACCCATTGCAGGAATTGCCGGAGATCAACAAGCAGCACTTTTCGGTCAAGGTTGTTTTAAAAAGGGAACCGCAAAGAATACGTATGGAACGGGCTGTTTTATGTTGATGAACACTGGGGAAACACCTCAGTTTTCGAAAAACGGATTGCTTACTACTATTGCTTACGGATTAGACGGAAAAGTAAACTATGCCCTAGAGGGCAGTATTTTTATTGCGGGAGCTGCTATACAATGGCTTCGCGACGGGTTGGAACTCATTACAGATGCTAAAGAAACTGAAGCCTTGGCGGATTCTGTAGAGGGTGAAAACCCTGTCTACGTGGTTCCTGCTTTTGCTGGTCTAGGAGCCCCTTATTGGGATATGTATGCTAGAGGGGCGGTATTCGGACTCACGAGAGATACAGGTAAGGCACACTTGGCAAAAGCTACTTTAGAGTCTTTGGCATATCAGACAAAAGACATTTTAAAAGCCATGGAAGATGATTCTGAGATTCAGTTGGCAAACCTTAGAGTAGATGGTGGGGCTTGTGCCAATAACCACCTAATGCAATTTCAGGCAGATATTTTAGATTCAGAGGTGCATCGCCCGGAAGTAATAGAATCTACGGCAATGGGAGCTGCATTTTTAGCAGGTATTCAAGTAGGGCTTTGGAAACAGGAAGATGTTGATCAAAACAGACCAATGAACAGAATCTTTAAGCCTACCTTTGATCGTGTAAAGCGCAAACGTCTGTATAAAAAATGGAAACAGGCCGTTGAGCGCACCAAAGGATGGGATGATAAATAAGGAATAGTGAAAACTGTACATAGAAAGATATAGACCTATGAAAAATATAAGGTTCTCAAATTTAGATAGAGCAAAAACAATACAGGATTTAACCAATGACACATACGATTTGGTTGTGATTGGTGGTGGTATTACTGGCGGTGGAATTGCTTTGGATGCAGCTTCTCGCGGATTAAAAGTGGCCTTAGTTGAAAAAGGCGACTTTGCATCTGGTACCAGTAGTAAATCCACCAAACTAATTCATGGTGGGTTGCGTTACTTAAAGCAATTTGATTTTTGGTTGGTGAAAGAAGTAGGGTCAGAGCGGGCAATCGTTCACAAGTTGGCGCCGCACTTAGTACTTCCGGAAAAAATGTTGTTGCCCCTTATCGAAAACGGTTCGTACGGAAAATGGTTAACATCCATTGGGTTAAAGGTGTATGATATTTTGGCACAGGTTACCGGAGAGGATAAACGTAAGATGTTAGAGAAGAAAGAGGCTATGAAGTTAGAACCTTTACTTCCTAAAAAAATAGTAAAAGGTGCTGGATACTATGCAGAGTACCGTACAGATGATGCGCGTTTAACAATCGAGAATATCAAATCCAGTTTATTGTTTGGTGCCCAGGCATTGAATTACGCTTCTGTGGAAGATTTTATTTATGTAGATGATAAAGTGGCTGGGGTTAAGGTGAAAGACGGTGTTAGTGGTGCTACATTCAGTATTAAGTCCAAATATGTTATAAGTGCAGCTGGCCCATGGGTAGATGAGCTAAGAAGCACTAACAATTCCAAAAAGGGAAAACAGTTGCATTTAACCAAAGGGGTTCATTTGGTATTTCCAAAAGAAAAATTGCCAATAAAACAATCGGTATATTTTGATGTTCCAGATGGTAGAATGATGTTTGCCATTCCGCGTGGAAAAATAACCTATGTAGGTACAACAGATACCAATTTTAATAAGGACAAGGATAATGTTCGTACAGATTTGGCGGATGCTATCTATCTTATTTCTGCGGTAAACAATATGTTTCCTAGTATTAATTTAGAAATGGAGGATATTGTTTCTTCTTGGGCAGGTTTGCGTCCATTAATTCATGAAGAAGGTAAATCTGCTTCTGAGCTATCTAGAAAAGATGAAATTTTCACTTCAGATACGGGTCTTATTAGTATTGCGGGAGGTAAGCTTACGGGTTATCGTAAAATGGCAGAAAGGGTTGTGGACCGTATTGCCAAGAAAATGGAAGAGGAAGATGGTACTGAGCTAAAAGATTGTTTTACGGAAAAGATATTCTTATGCGGTAATGTGGACTTCAAGAAATTTAAGCATGTAGAAAAGTATATTTCCGAAGTTTATAGTCGCATTAAGCCCGAAGGTTTCTCCAAACATGATGCATGGTTCTTAGTTACCAACTACGGTAAGCAAACCGAAATGATTCTTGATGATTATGCGGTTTTAAAGGATACTGACAAGTACGTTCGTATGGCAAAAGCCGAACTTCATTTTGGTATTGATTATGAAATGGTTCAAAATCCAATGGACTTCTTTATTAGAAGAACAGGTAGATTATATTTTGATATTGATAGCGTTCGTTTGTTAATGGAACCTATCCTAGAAGAATTTAAATCTATTTTTTCCGTTGATGATGAACAGGTTTCTCAATGGAGAGAAATTTTAATGAAAGAATTAGACGAACACTCCAACTTTACGCTAGACAGAATATAGGTAAGTTAGGGAAGATATTTAAAGTAATTATGTTGAGTGAGAAATCGGTCCGTTATCCAAAGAAACGGGCCGATTTTATTTTTTCTATACTCATAGGTTAGTCCAGCTTATCCGTTAGGGCCTTAAATACTTTTTTAGCACTTTTATCTTCATAAAGTACAGCATATACGGCATCAATAATTGGGACTTTCACCTTCTTTTTAAACTTTGATTTTATTTCATAGGCACTTTTGGCGGCATAATAACCTTCGGCTACCATACGCATTTCCATTTGAGCGCTTTTTACGGTATACCCTTTCCCTATCATATTACCAAACATACGGTTGCGACTAAAAGTAGAATACCCAGTAACCAATAAATCACCTAAATAGGCAGATTCATTAATATTGCGATCTATTTTATGAATACGTTTGGTGTAACGTTTCATCTCACGGATGGCGTTGCTCATCAGCACGCTTTGGAAATTATCTCCATAACCCAATCCATGGGCAATACCTGCAGCAATTGCATAAATGTTTTTAAGCATTGCTGCATATTCTGTTCCTATAATATCATTAGTGACTTTAGTTTTTATATAATCGCTACTTAAATTTTTTGCAACATATTCAGCTTTTTCCGTATCTGCACAAGCAATAGTAAGGTATGACAAACGCTCTAGTGCAACTTCTTCTGCATGGCATGGACCTGTAATTACCCCAATATTCTCAAAAGGAATACCATAAGTCTCATGAAAATGCTCGCCAACAATCAATCCGGTTTCAGGAACAATACCTTTTATTGCGGAAAAAACAATTTTATCCTTTAACGATGTTTTTATTTTCTTCAATTCTCCACCAACAAATGCAGATGGAATTGCAAATATTAATATATCGGAATTGCTAACGGCCTTGTTAATATCATCCGTTAACTCTAATTGATTCGTATCAAAAGTAACCGAGGTTAAATAATTTGGATTGTGTTTTTGAATATTAATGAAACCCACGGCATCTGAATTTCGCATATACCAACCTACTTTTGCTTGGTTTACACAGAGCATTTTAACAATGGCCGTGGCCCAGCTTCCGCCGCCTAATACTGTAAATTTTTGGTTCATAGCGCTAAAATAAATGGCTTACTTACTATTAAGTGGTTGATTATCGGTATTGGAGTTTCGCTCGGTACAAAATTAGTTAATTTATAAATTTAAACCTTAAGGCCTGATTAATAGCACGTTAAGAATAATGGCATGGTGCTTGTTTTATGTTGTAAGAATCACAACACCAGTATTATGAAGACAAAACTACTTTTAACTTCCATTTTGATAGCCACTTTAATGACCTCGTGCTATACTGAGGTTATTGTAGAAGATGAATTTATAGATGAGCCAGTATATAATACGAGCCAAGTATTGCACTCCTATGACCTTTGGTATGTAGATATAAACGCAACTAGGGGACACGGTGAAGTTCCTTTTATCCAAAGGGCATTTACTATCTCTTTTAATAGAGGTACACTATATGCTAACAATAATATTGTGGGTATAGGTAAGACCGGAAACGGTTTGGGTATAGATGTAGGGTATTATGACACGGTTCGTGGTGCTGTAGACATTGATCATGATATAGATGGACAATGGTTTTTAGATGTTTTTGCCGTAAACGGGAATACTATAGAATTATATGATGCCCGTTCGGATACTTCATATTATTTAAAAGGATATGATATAGGGAATTTTGATTATGACATGTTGTTCTATGAGAACATAAATTACTTTTTACAGGAATATGATGCTTGGGAAAAAACCTATACAAGTCTTGAGGGAGCGTTAAATGAGTTTGATAATGAGAACTTTTTACAGTTTCAACCTACCTTCTTTAGGTCGTCTATTGACCCAGTAGGAACACCTCTGGTAAACCTTAAGTGGGATTTTGAAGGAGATTACTCGGTGTATGACACAGCAGCCGATGAAACGCTTAAAACTTTAACACTGGCGTACCGTTCATCGAGCAATGATTACTTTGAATTGTACGTTATTAATGAGAGCACAATTGAGCTTTATCACCCAAGTAGTAAAACAGTATATGAGTTTCGGGGAAAAGGATATCAAGAGTACTTAAAAGCCGGAAAGGGCACAGTAGAAAAAAAGAGAAAAAAGACTTCTAATCCCATTATGAATGTGAAAAGAAGTAGAGATATATAAACGTTTTTTGGTTGGTTATTTAGTTAGAAATCGCCCTGGGCAGCAATGCTTGGGGCGGTTTTTTTTATCTCTTAATTGCGCGTTATAATTTTCAAAATAATGGATTATAGGTAACTTTCTGGTTTACAGATAACTGTTTAAGTATATTTTGAAATGCATTTAATCTCTAAGTCTATGGCTTATAGGGTATTTTGACTTATTTTTGCCCGCTTAAAATCCCAATGTCGTGAAGAAGTATCTTAATTTGTTCGATTTTAAGCAAAAGGTGGATTATAAGACCGAGATTCTCTCCGGCCTAACTGTAGCCTTGGCTTTGGTTCCTGAAGCTATTGCGTTTGCCCTCATTCCGGGTTTTTCTCCCTTAACAGGTTTGTACGCTGCGTTTATACTTTGTTTGGTAACCTCTATTTTAGGAGGTCGCCCTGGTATGATATCCGGAGCTACGGGTGCCGTTGCAGTTATTTTTGTTGGACTTATCTTAGAATTAAAGCGCACTTTTCCTGGTATTGAACCAGAAACGATATTGAATTATGTCTTTGCGACCGTGATTATTGCGGGTGTACTACAGATATTGGCCGGTGTGCTTAGGCTAGGTAAATTTATTCGTTTGGTACCGCATCCCGTAATGTTCGGATTTGTAAATGGGTTGGCCATCATTATTTTTATGGCGCAATTTCCTAATTTCTATCAAAAGGGAACAGAAGATTTATTAACAGGGTCACCTATGTACATTATGTTGGGGCTCACGCTTTTAACAATGTTGATTATATGGGGTTTTCCTAAGTTGACTAAAGCTATACCTTCTTCTTTGCTCGCTATTATCGTTGTTTCAGGAATCGTTATTGGTTTTGGTGTAGATACGTTAACAGTTGCGGATACTATGGGGCCAGGTGAAACCATTAAAGGTGGTTTTCCTCCATTGTCCATACCTCAGTTGCCAATGACGCTAAAAACATTGAGTATTATATTTCCTTACGCCGCAATTGTTGCTGGTGTTGGTCTAATCGAGAGCTTGTTGACATTGAATATTATTGATGAAATTACGGATACCCGCGGTAGTGGTAACAAAGAATGTGTAGCTCAGGGTACAGCGAATATCCTATCCGGATTCTTATCTGGTATGGGTGGTTGTGCTATGATCGGACAGAGTTTAATTAATACATCTTCGGGTGCAAGAGCGCGTTTGTCCGGTATTACTGCAGCCGTAATGCTTTTAGTATTCATAATGTTCGGTTCTAGCCTAATCGAGCAATTGCCTATGGCGGCTTTGGTAGGCTTGATGTTTATGGTTGCCATCGGTACTTTTGAATGGGCTAGCTTCAAGACTTTTGGAAAAATGCCGAAGTCGGATGTCGTGGTTATGGTCTTAGTAACGTTGATTACAGCTATTACGCACAACCTTGCTATTGCTGTTCTATTAGGTGTTGTGATTTCTGCATTGGCATACTCTTGGGAAAATGCAAAACGTATTAGAGCAAGAAAATTCACAGATGACAATGGCGTGAAACATTATGAAATATACGGACCGTTATTTTTTGGCTCAACTACCTTGTTTGCTGAGAAATTTGATATTCAAAATGACCCAAAAGAAGTTATAATAGACTTTAAGGAAAGCCGTGTAGCGGATATGTCCGGTATAGAAGCACTGAATAAAATTACGGAACGCTACGCAAAAGCCGGTAAAAAAGTACATTTACGTCACTTAAGTAAAGATTGCATTCGCCTTTTAGAAAATGCTGTTGATATTATTGATGTAAATGTCTTAGAAGACCCTACTTACAAAGTAGCAGTTGATAAAGCGAATGCTTAGGCTAAAGATGTGAGTAAGGCCTTTACTCATTTGTAATGCTGTTATTCTCCACCGTAAAGTTTGTAAACCTCAGAACCAGCGCTTAGAAAAGCCCCTGTGCCGTATACTTCGGTTTTGTCCGGCCAAGCTTTACCTGGTGCGGCACCAATTGGTTGTACATAGCCTAACATGCCGTCTTTGGTAACGTGTCCTACCATTGCATTCCAGCCTTTTTTTACCGCAGGCTCATAAGTGGCCTTGTCTAAAATACCATGGTTTATACCCCATGCTAATCCGTAAACATAAAATGATGAACCGCTCGTTTCTGGTGTTGGGTAAAAGTCCTGTCCTAAAAGGCTCATGGCCCAATGTCCTTCTGGAGTTTGTATTTTGAGTATTTTTTCGGCCATTTTGGTATAGATATCCAAGAAGTATTTGTAGCCTTCGCTTTGCGGGTCTAGTTCGTTCATAATATTGGTGAGACCGGCAAAAACCCAGCCATTTCCTCTAGACCAAAAGATTTTTGTGCCATTGTCCAGCTGACTAAAATAGCGTTCATCCCTGTAGTAAAGATTTTCGTCTTTATCAAAGAGAAAATCCGTTGAAGCCTTAAATTCAGCTACCATAAAGTCTAGATACTTTTTCTCCCCTGTTTCTTTGTACAACTTAGCCCATACAGGAGGTGACATGAAAAGGGCATCACACCAGTTCCAGCGATCTTGGTGATATGGTGTTTCCCATTCCAAAGAGCTCAACGAAGGATGATACATGATAAAATTAAATTGTTCCTTGAGAGGGGCAATCATTTTTTCATCTCCATATTTTCGGAAAAGTTCAATATACATCTGCCCTACGGCATGATCATCTGCATGATATTTTCGTTTGTACAGTTGCCATTCATTTTCTTCGCCTATGTTTTTCAACCATTCATAATACGCATCATCGTCTGCCATAGCGGCCCATTTTACCATACCTACATAAAGCGCTGCATTTGTCCAATCTAACGGGTGATGCGGTTGTTTACGATTGCTATAAAGCTCTTTGAAATTTTTAATTTGCCAATCGGCAACGCGTTGCATATTTTCTTTAACTTTTTTTGGTTTTATCTTTTGAGAAAAAGACGTGTTCGTACACGAAAAAACAAGGATGACAAGAGAAAAACGTAAAATTGATTTCAAAATAATAGAGTTTAAGTGAAATGAGAACTACTAATATATTCAAAAAAAATATGCCGTCACCTTATTTTTTAATAGGATAACGACATATTGATATAAAATTGATGCTACTAAAGTGTGCGCAGGTACTCTGCAACAGCTCTAGTGTCTTCCTCAGAAAGATTCTGATTTAGCATAATAGCATTATTATATTCCTTAAGTAACGCTTTTGCAATTGGATCTTCTTTAAGCATTTTGTCAGGGTTGGCAATCATGTTCATAACCCATGATGGACTTCTTCTTTCATAAACACCTTTTAAGGCTGGGCCAATTAAACGTTTGTCTACCATATGACAAGCAGTACAAACGGCCTTGAATTTTGCTTCGCCCGCAGCTGCCATTTCAGTATCGATATCCGCGTCAAAAGAAATATCTTTGTAGGGTCCAACACCTTGGTTATCCATGTCTACGGGTACACCTTCGGATTTGGCTTCTACCGCTTTGGTTTCGGTTTTAGTTCTGTTCATTTCAAAACCACCCTTTTTTTCTTCTTTTTTCTCTTCGCCACAGCTGGCAAGTAAAGCACCAAGTGCTAATACGCTCAATAATTTTTTCATCTTATGCCTTTTTCAATGTTCAAGCCTTTAGTGCGGCTTTTATTTGCGTCGCTAATATAACGATTCACTAAATTTAAACCATGTCTTGCACAAATTTAATTGCTGTTTTTTCTGAGTAATATAGGTTAGAAGGCGCTACAAAGCCCACGTGACCACCAAAATCGGGAACTTTAAAATACAGATTTGAATTTTCCTTGGCTTCGGTATAAGGATAACATTCTTCGCCCAGAAATGAATCGTTCTTTGCATTTACTATAAGTGTTGGTACTTTAATCTTGGGTAAGAATTGACGGCAGCTACACTGTTCATAGTAATCAATTGCATTTTTGAAGCCGTGGGCCCTGCTTGTATAGATATCATCAAAATCCTTTAAGGTTTTGATCTGGTCTATATCATTTGTTGATAGGTTAACTGGAAACATTTTTTGTTTTGGATAGAGTTTTGCTACCAAGTGATTTTTAAATCGCTTTGCATAGAGGTAGTTTTTGGCGGACATTAGTTCTTTAAGTGAACTATGAAGGTTGCAAGGAACGGAAATGCCTATTACTGCTTTTAGTTCAGGAGGTAGTATACGATCTTCACCAGCATATTTTAAAGCCATATTCCCGCCCAAGCTTACCCCTTTTATATAGATTTCAGAATATTCTTGCTTTTCTAGAATATGTTGCACCACTGCATCCAAATCTTCAGTTGCACCGGAATGGTAGGAGCGAAAAAGGCGATTGGTTTCTCCGCTGCATCCTCTAAAATTAACGGCACAGGCGTCAACTCCATCCAAGTTAAAGGCTTTTGCGCTTCCCGTTATGTAGGGGCGTTGCGCGTTTCCCTCAAGGCCATGCAGTAAAATAATTACCTTTTCTGATTTGGTTTTTGCATAGCTCCAATCCAAATCCATGAAATCACCATCCTCAAGTTCTAGCCGTTCCCTTTGTTGTTCCAGCCCTTCTATTCGTCTAAATAGACCGGAATATACGGTAGATAGATGTCCGTTTTTGAATATAAAATTAGGATTGTAATCAGAAGGAAGTATAGGCATTTGAAACTAGTATTTATGAACGAAACAGGTTGAATTATAGGCTATAACCACTCTCAAAAAATGATGCTATTTGAATGATTACCCATGTTAATCTTTATTGTAAATTTAGCCATGTCAAAAATAGCACGAAAATGTAGGCATTTAGACGCCATCACTGAAGTAAAGCAAAATCAGGTTTACGAATGTGAGGAATGTATAAAAATTGGCGATAGCTGGGTTCATTTGCGTACTTGCCAAACTTGTGGAACAACCCTATGTTGTGATAGTTCTCCCAATCAACATGCTAGTAAACACGCACAATCTAGCGGCCACCCCGTAATAAGCAGTGCAGAACCAGAAGAGAGATGGCTTTGGTGCTATCCTGATGAACTAATAGCTAGATACTAAATTATGAACGATCCTAGATTTCCGGAGTTACCGCAAAGCCATATCAATATATTAAAAGAATATGGTAAGATGGAATCGTATACAGAAGATACCGTAATATTTGAGTTGGCAGAATTGAAATATGATTTTTTTGTTGTTCTAGAAGGCGAAATAGCGGTCTTGGACCCAAATAACGATAAGAAAATAATAGTGGTTCATGGTAAAAGTGAATTTTCGGGAGATAGTGGAATGCTTTCCGATCGTGGAGCTCAATTCAGGGCAGTTGCTAAGGCAGGTTCTAAGCTTTTAAGAATTACGCCTACCAAGTTAAAAGAAGCCATTGCCAAGTATAGCAATTTAAGCGATTTGTTGCTTAACGCTTTTTTACAGCGTCAAGATACTATTTTGAATGAATACGTAGGCGGTATTAAACTAGTGGGATCCGGTAATTCAAAAGAAGCGTATGCTATTCGGGATTTCATGGACAAGAATTACATCTGGTATAACTTTTTGGATGTAGACCAAACAAATGAAGCCAAGGATTTGCTTAACAACTTTGACCTCTCTGATAACGACTTGCCCCTTATGATATGTAATGGCGGTCAGTTGCATATGAAACCAACATTGGATGAGGTGGCACGCTTCTCTGGCGTTTTAATGGATTTTGAAGATAAGATATTTGATCTATTGGTTATAGGTGCAGGTCCTTCTGGTTTGGCGGCTAGTGTTTATGCGGCTTCCGAAGGCTTAAGTGTTGTAACCATAGATAGTAGTGCGCCAGGCGGGCAGGCAGGTAAAAGCTCAAAAATTGAGAATTATTTGGGTTTCCCCACGGGAATTTCCGGACATGATTTGGCCAACCGCGCTTATGTTCAGGCTCAAAAATTTGGGTGTAATATCTCTATTCCGCACAGGGCGGAAAAGATTGAACACACAGGAACTCATTTTATCCTTTCTGCCACTAACGGAAAAGTAATTAAGGCAAAGTCTCTCATGGCTGCTACGGGAGCAAATTATCGTCAATTACCTATTGATACGATTGAGAAATACGAGGGTAGTGGAGTTTATTATTCGGCTACGGGTATGAATGCTTCGGCTTGTAAAAGCGAATTGGTTGGTGTTGTTGGTGGAGGGAACTCCGCTGGGCAAGCAGCATTATTTCTTGCCGATTATGCCAAAGAGGTGCATGTTGTGCTTAGGGGAGGAGATTTGGGCTCAAAAATGAGCGATTACTTGGTCCAGCGTATTGTGGCGGCACCAAATATACATGTGCAGTTACATTCTCAAGTAACGGAATTGTATGGAGAGCACCATTTGGAATCTCTTCTTTTGGAGACCAGTGAGGGTAAGAAAACCAAAATGAACATTACAAATCTGTTTACCTTTATTGGTGCAAAACCATGTACGGAATGGCTAGAAGGTGTTGTGGCAACAGATGAAAAAGGATTTGTTTGTACAGGTCCGGGCATTAATAAAGAAGACCTTCATATGTGCAATATTTATACGAAACGAAAACCGCAGTCTTTGGAAACCAGTATACCTGGATTCTTTGCTGTAGGCGATGTTCGTAAGGGTTCTGTAAAAAGGGTAGCTTCCGCTGTAGGAGAAGGCTCAATGGCCGTTAGTCAAGTACATCAGTTCTTGGGCGAATTAAGAGCTTCAGAAGCAAGTATGCAAGCATAAAAATTAAAAAATGTCGTCATTATTAACCTTATGAAAAATAATACTGGTGACGACATTTTTACAGAATGTTTTTACTTCGGATATTTTTCTAGAACCATTATCTGATTTTCAATAGCTGATTTAAACTCGGCTTTTAAATCGGAAATCAGTTCGGCTACAGGAACAGAATTATCGATCATGGCCGAACCTTGTCCGGCAGACCAGATAGTTTTCCAAGCTTTTGCTTCGGTATCGAGCTCCTTACCAAAGTCAATCTTTGTGTCCTTTTTAAGATCTTCCTCGGTTATTCCAGCTGCTTTTAAGCTAGCACCCAAGAAATTGGCATGAACACCGGAAATAGAAGCGGTATACACCACATCATTTGCCCCTGCATCAATAATCATTTTTTTGTATTCGTCAGATGCTTTACTTTCGTCTGTGTTAATGAAGCGCGTGCCCATATACGCTAAATCCGCTCCCATTTGTAATGCCGAAGCAATGTCACGACCCGTACTAATACAGCCTGAAAGAATAATTGTTTTATGGAAAAACTTCTTTACTTCGGCAACTAAAGTCATAGGGTTAATAGTACCTGCATGGCCACCTGCGCCTGCAGCAACTAAGATTAATCCATCCACACCAGCTTCCTGAGCTTTTTCTGCATGGCGTTTTTTGATAATGTCGTGAAATACTAGTCCGCCATAACTATGAATAGCATCTACTACCATGGAAACCGCACCTAAAGAAGTAATTATAATAGGCACTTTATGTTTTACACAGAGCTTTATATCTGCTTCAAGTCTTGGATTAGTTGGGTGTACGATAAGATTTACGCCAAAAGGTGCAGGTTTCTTGCCTGTTTCCTTTTCAAATTTATCCAGTTCTGTTTTTATTTCAATTAGCCATTCTTCAAAACCTTCACTAGTGCGTTGGTTCAGTGCCGGAAAAGTTCCCACAATACCGTTTTTACAACATTCAGTAACCAATTTGGGGCCTGATATTAAGAACATTGGGGCTGCAATAGCGGGTAATGCCAATTCATTTATAAAGGAAGGCTTAGTGCTCATATCATCTGTTTTTAGAAACAATTAAAAATAGCTTTTAAATTTTAATGTGGAATTCCTCTGTTTATCAAAACTATGGTATTTTTGCATATTATTATGCATGCATAATAAATTAATTCGTGAAATATGTATCTAAAGAGCTTTGAAATACGTTGGAGCGATGTTGACGCGAACCGTCATTTGGCCAACTCTGCCTATGTTAATTTTATGAGCCACACTCGTATCACCTATTTAGCAGAAATAGGTTTTGGCCACGACATTCTTATGGAAAAGGAGATGGGTCCGGTTGTTTTTTACGAGCATATGTATTATTTCAAGGAAATTTTTCCCGGCAGACCTGTAAAAGTTTCTATGCAAGTGATGGGTATGAGTGAAGATGGAAAGTTTTTTAAGTTTCACCATAATTTTTACGATTACAAAGGGCGAAATTTTGCGCATTGCGAAATGATGGGTGCTTGGATGAATTTAAAAACCAGGAAACTAACTGGTTTGACCGATGACCTTTTAGCTAAGTTTAATGATGTTGAAAAACCTGAAGGTTATAGCGTGTTGAGTAAAGCAGATACTAGAAAGTTCGCTAAGGCTCCAAAGGATTTGGTTTAGGTTTTTTACTGGCCAAATAAACTCCTAGAAATACCAGGCAACCCGCTATGATTTTAAGCGTAGTAAGGTTATCCTGTCCTGTGGCTACTGCAAAAAGAATACCTAACAATGGCTGAATGTACACGAACGCACTTAATGTGGATGCCTTTAGCTGTGTGAGGGCAAATATATTGAACAGGTAGGTGCAAAATGTAGTTCCTAAAACTACGAATGCAATTTTCCACAAAGCTTCAAAAGGAAGATTGGACCAGTCTATGGCTAGAAATTCATGATACCCAAATGGCAAGCAAATAAGTATACCCATGGTAAACAACCATTTCATAAAGGTAAAAGGATGGTACTTTGCAATCAAAGTTTTAGCGCCAATAAGGTAAGATCCATAAAATACGGAATTCATAAAAATGAGAAAATTACCCAGTGGAATGTTGGGAGCGTCTTGTCTTGTCTCACTTCCAAAGAATATAAGGCCTAGAGCACCTAAAAGTCCGATTAAAATGCCCACTATCTTTTTAGGTATGATTTTTTCCTTTATCAGGACTGCGGAAAGTAGAACTACGATAATTGGCGTTGTAGTTATTAAAACGGCACTATTAATAGGAGTAGATAGCGATAGTCCTTTAAAGAAAACCAACATATTAAAACCCATACCCAAGAGGGCGCAAACAAACATTCTGAGATAGTCTTTTCTTTCTATTTTTTCTTTTGGTCCAAAAAAAGAAATACTCCAAAATAGTATGGAAGCGCCAATAACCCGAAGCATAATAAAACCAAAAGGTTGCACATGGTTGGGCATCACCCCTTTTGCAATAGTGTGGTTAAGTGCGTAAATTATGGTTGCCCCTATTGCTGCTAATATGGCTAGTGTTCGTCTACTCAATGCTGTAGAGCCTGTTTTGCGGCCTCCACCACTTTTTTACTGTTACCTACGAATATTTGGTCATTTATAATGATAACCGGTCTTTTCAAAAAAGTATAATGATTTAGAATCAAATCTTTCAACTCAGCTTCTGAAGATTGTTTTTCATGTAGCCCCATTTCTCTATAAAGCCTAGCTCTTTTGCTAAAAAGGGATTCATAGCTGCCAGCAAGTTTTTCCATTTGCTCAAGCTGTTCAACCGTTATGGCCTCTGTTTTAATATCTTGAAGAGTTACCCCATCCAAAGGTTGCAGTTCTTTAAGTATCCTTTTGCAGGTATCACAGGTACTGAGGTGGTAAATCTTTTTCATATTTCTTAACATTAATTCACTTTGCAAAGAAACCCAATTCAGTTCAATTGTACTATTTTTGAGCGCCACTTTAAAATAAATACGCTTTGGAAAAACTTTTTGATGTTATTTTACAGAATAGAAAACGATTGTATAAAATCTTAGAAGAAACTCCCAAGGAGCAGCTACTTGAGATTCCCAAGGGTTTTAATAATAATATCTGGTGGAATATTGCGCATACGGTGGTTACTCCGCAAGTTTTGGCGTATAAGTTCAGCAATTTACAAATGAGGGTTCCGGATGAATTCGTTGTAAAGTTCAGTAAAGGAACCAAACCGGACGGTACAGCAACTAAAGAGGAAATGATGATTATTGCAGATTTTCTTATTTCTACTTTGGAATGGCTCGTAGAGGACTATGAGGCCGGACTTTTTCAGGAGTATACGGAATATACTACCAGTGCCGGTGTTACATTAACCTCGGTTGAGGAAGCCGTAGCCTTTACCGCTTATCACGAAGGTTTACACATGGGGGCAATTATTGCCTTACTTAAAATTGTGGCGAAATAAACTAGGATTTACTCTTTACCAAATAAGGTTTGATATCTGTGAAAGGCAGTGTCAAAACTATGGGGCCGTCTGCATATGAAGCAACCTCATAAGGGTTGTAGAGCAACTTTATGCCTTCCTCGGTAAACCCAATGTTTTCGGGGAGGTAAAACAAATCGCGCTCAAACATAAAACCAGTGCTGTTGATTGGACCGTCTAAGGGGATTTTTTCTTGGTTTCTGAATTTCTGTTCAGCAAACTTTTCAAAATCTTTACGGTCTTTAAAAATTTCCCAATTCTCCAGTTCCTTGCCTTTTTTCTTGTCAAAGTTCAAGAAATGTCGTGAGCTATACCCATGCGCACCTCCCGTAAAAATATAGGAGTTAAGCTCAAGGGTGATAAAATTATCATCTTCATAGGTAACTTTACCCTCTATATTCGCTTCCCAGCCTATCGCTTCCTCTGGGTACAACTTTTTGAGCTCCCAATATCCATTGCTAAAGGATTCAACAGCATCCTTGATCGATGTAGCCTCTAATTCATCGTCATAGTTCAAGGTTTCTATGATTTCTTCATCAATAGCATTATTAATAGTAGTAGCTATCTTAGAATTTTCAAGAGCCTTAGGAACGTTTATCCCCACGTTCGGACATTCGGAACAACGAGTCTCGTCAAGACTAACGGTCTCAAATGTTAGCTTGTTTTCTTTTTGACATCCTACAAGGGCTAAAAGCAAAATGATATAGGTAACTTGGGTTCTCATATAGGTAGTTCATTGGGGTGAGGCAGACCATACTGGATTATCCAATATCAAAGATAACGATAGATTTATACGAATAATTATAAAAAATGAGCGAAAAAACGTTAAAATTTAATAGTAAGACCATTCACGGAGGTCAAAAGCCAGATGCTGCTTATGGTGCAGTAATGCCTCCTATTTATCAAACATCTACTTATGCACAGACCACACCGGGCGGTCATAAAGGCTACGCATACTCTAGAAGTGCCAATCCTACCAGAACGGCTCTAGAAGATTCTTTGGCAAGTATTGAAAACGGAACTCATGGTATGGCCTTTGCAAGCGGAATTGCTGCTATGGATGCTGTAATTAAATTGTTGAACCCAGGTGATGAAGTGGTTTCTACAAACGATTTGTACGGCGGAACGTATAGGTTATTTAAAAAAGTGTTCGAAAAATTCGGGATAAAATTTGTTTTCGTGGATATGCAGGATGCCCAAGCTATTGAACCGGCAATCAACAGCAGAACAAAATTGATTTGGGTAGAGACTCCTACGAACCCAATGATGAACATTATTGATATAAAGGCTGTTGCTCAATTGGCTAAAAAGCACGGTGTGCTAATGGCCGTAGATAATACGTTTGCTACTCCTTATTTACAGACACCTCTAGACTTAGGTGCGGACATTGTAATGCATTCTGCAACAAAATATTTAGGGGGACATAGTGATGTGGTTGCCGGAGCATTAATTGTGAAAGACAAAGGGCTGGCGGAAGAGCTATACTTTATTCAAAATGCAAGTGGGGCTATTTGTGGTCCTATGGATAGTTTTTTGGTATTGCGAGGTATAAAAACGCTTCATGTACGTATGGAACGTCATTGTGAGAATGGAGCCGCTATTGCTAACTATTTGGCAAGTCATACCAAAATAGAGAAAGTGTATTGGCCCGGTTTTGAAAGTCACCCCAACCATGAAATCGCCAAAAGTCAAATGCGCGGTTATGGAGGTATGATTTCTTTTGTGACCAAAGGTGCCAGTTATGAAGATGCCATTAAATTAGTAGAGAAGTTACAGATATTTACCTTGGCCGAATCTTTGGGAGGTGTAGAAAGTCTTGCGGGACATCCTGCCAGTATGACCCACGCGAGTATTCCAAAGGAAGAAAGGGAAAAAATCGGAGTTGTAGATGCACTAATACGCTTAAGTGTTGGTATTGAAGATGTAGAGGATCTTATAAACGACTTAAAACAGGCAATCGACTAAAATTTTAGTGGATTTTTAAAAAAAGGGTGTTTGAGTTATATAAATAACATAATTTTGTCGTTATAATCAAAATTCAACAAAAATCTCGTTATGGATATTAAGATTAAGGACTTCATGGATGAAGTCAAAATGAGAAACGGGCATGAGCCCGAGTTCATTCAAGCGGTACAAGAAGTTGCTGAGACGGTAATTCCATATATCGCAAAGAATGAAATATATAATGGTAAGAATATCTTACTACGAATGGTTGAGCCGGAAAGGCTTATTTCTTTTAGGGTTGCCTGGGTAGATGATGAAGGAGAGATTCATGTAAATAGAGGCTACCGTATTCAGATGAATTCAGCTATTGGTCCATATAAGGGTGGTTTGCGGTTCCATCCATCTGTCAATGCCAGTATTTTAAAGTTCTTGGCCTTTGAACAGGTTTTTAAAAATAGCCTTACCACTCTGCCTATGGGAGGAGGAAAAGGAGGGTCGGATTTTGATCCAAAAGGAAAATCGCATGATGAAGTCATGCGTTTTTGTCATGCATTTATGCTAGAGCTTTGTCGCCATATTGGCCCTAATACAGATGTACCTGCGGGAGACATAGGAGTAGGTGCTCGTGAAATTGGATTTCTATTTGGGATGTATAAAAAAATCAGAAATGAATTTACAGGTGTTTTAACTGGTAAGGGCCTTTCTTGGGGTGGTTCTAAAATTCGGCCGGAAGCAACGGGATACGGAACGGTATATTTTGCACAAAGTATGCTGAAAACAAAGAACGATACTTTTAAAGGAAAGACTGTTGTTATTTCAGGTTCGGGTAACGTGGCTCAATATGCGGCTGAGAAAGTTTTACAACTAGGAGGTAAGGTAGTAACTTTATCTGATTCTGGAGGATACATTTATGATTCAGAGGGTATTGATGCGGAAAAGCTGGCTTTCGTTATGGATTTGAAAAACAATAAGCGTGGTAGAATTTCTGAATATACTGAAAAGTATAAAAACTCGGAATACCATAAGGGTAAAACTCCTTGGGAAGTAAAATGTGATATTGCATTACCATGTGCTACCCAAAACGAATTATTGGTCAACGACGCAAAAATGTTAATGGCCAATGGTTGCATGTGCGTGGTAGAGGGCGCAAATATGCCCTGTGATACAGATGCAGTTCATGCATTCCATGAAGGAAAGATTTTATTTGCTCCGGGTAAGGCTTCCAATGCTGGTGGTGTTGCCACCTCCGGTCTTGAAATGTCGCAAAACTCATTACGTATTAGTTGGACAAGAGAAGAGGTAGATGAGAGGCTTCGCGATATTATGGAAGATATTCATGACTCTTGTATTGAGTACGGAAAAGAGGAAGATGGCTATTGCAATTACGTAAAAGGCGCAAATATTGCGGGATTCGTTAAAGTTGCCGATGCCATGTTAGCACAAGGTGTAATATAAAAACATCAACCTACATAATGGTAAGACCTGTAGCTTCTAAGGTTGCAGGTCTTTTTTTTATTCTCTAATGGCTAATCTTTAATCACTTCCTATTTAAAGTTATCTTTGTTACAAACCTAATCTTGTACATGCAGGTAACTACAAAGGCCATAGTTCTTACATCTCTTAAATACGGCGATACAAGTTTAATTGTAAAGGCCTTTACGGAATCTGAAGGTGTAAAATCTTATTTACTGCGTGGTGTTTTGGCTTCCAAAAAAGGAAAATTGAAAACGGCTTATTTCCAGCCTTTAACTCAGCTTGAAATTGTTGCTAATCACAAGAATAAAGGAGCTTTAGAAAGTATAAAAGAGGCAAAAATAAATTATCCTTATCAAACATTGCACTCGGATATTTCTAAGAATGCAATGACCTTGTTTCTTGCTGAAATGTTAGCAAATAGTATTCATGAAGAAGAATCCAACAAAACACTTTTTGAGTTTATAGAAGCTTCATTGCAATGGCTTGATGCGCAAAGTGAAATATCTAATTTTCACATCTATTTTTTGGTGCGCCTAACCCGGTATTTAGGTTTTTATCCGGATACGAATGAGATTCAGGCAGGCTATTTTGACTTGCTGGAAGGTGAGTTTACCCATACACTTTCATTGAATCCTATTTTAAGTGGAGAAAATCTTGACTACTTCAAAACCTTCTTGGGCATAAATTTTGATGAGATACATCATATCAAAATGAATAAAAGCAACCGTCAAGAACTTTTAAAATCATTAGTACTGTTCTACGAGTTGCATTTACAGGGATTTAGAAAGCCAAAATCCCTTGCCATCTTAAACGAAGTATTTAGTTAGTATGAACAAAGTTCTGTTTTTACTTGTTTTTCTGTGCTTTCACGTCGGATTTGCCCAACAAATTACGGTTTTGGATGTAGATACGCGTGAACCCGTTGGTAATGTCGCTATTTATAATTCTGACCATACAAAAACTGCCTTAACGGATTTTGATGGAAAGGTTGATTTAAAGATTTTTGGAAAGGAAGAACGCATTACTTTCCGTCATCTGAGTTACCAATCAAGGAAAAGTACCAAAGGTTCGATTCTTAGGCATGATAGCCGGTTTTATTTGGTTATGAAAGCAGAAGAGTTGGATGAAGTGGTTATGTCTGTTTCTAAATGGGAGCAGCAAAAAAAGGATATTCCCAATAAAATAACAGTTATAGGTGCTAAGGATATAGAATTTTCAAGTCCGCAAACATCAGCAGACCTGTTGCAGAATAGTGGTAAGGTATTTGTTCAAAAAAGTCAACTAGGTGGCGGCAGCCCTATGATCAGAGGCTTTGCTACCAACCGTTTGTTGTTATCGGTAGATGGAGTACGTATGAACAATGCTATATTTAGAGGTGGAAATCTACAGAATGTAATATCTATTGATCCGTACTCCATAAAAAGTACGGAGATAATATTTGGCCCTGGTTCTGTTATTTATGGAAGTGATGCTATTGGGGGAGTGATGAATTTTTATACGAAAAAAGCTGAGTTTTCAAATTCGAACAATTTATTGTTTTCCGGAAATGCAAGTTATCGTTTTGCTACGGTCAATACAGAAAATACATTTCACTTAGATTTTAATTTAGGTAAAAAGAAATGGGCCTTTCTGACCAGTGCTTCGTACAACAGCTTTGATGACCTGAGCATGGGTTCTCATGGACCTGGTTCCTATTTAAGAAACCAATATGTATCAACGGTTAACGGAACCGATTTCCTGGTAGAGAATGAGAATCCAAAAAAACAGACTCCTACAGGGTATAACCAGTTTAATTTGATGCAAAAAATAGCATTCAAACCAAATAATTCTTGGCACTACGATTTGGGTCTTCATTATTCTGAAACTTCCGATTATGCTAGATATGACCGTTTAATACGGCCAAACAAAGCAGGAGACGGACTTCGTTCTGCGGAGTGGTTCTATGGCCCACAAAAATGGTTTATGAGTAATCTGCAGTTAAACAAAAGGGGTAAAGGTATTTTTTACGAGGGATTGAAAATAACAACTGCTTATCAACATTTTGAAGAAAGCCGAAATGACAGGTCTTTTCAAGATATACTTCGGTATACAACAAAAGAGAAAGTAGATGCGATTTCTACGAATATTGACTTTGAAAATAAGAAGATAGGCAATCTGCGCTTGTATTACGGAGGTGAGTATATTTTTAACAAAGTAGGTTCTTTGGGTAGTCAAGAAAATATTGAGACTAATCTGGTATCAGGTACGGCTTCTAGATACCCAGACGGGGCTACTTGGCAAACCTTAGCGGGTTATGTAAACGGAGAGTACAAGGCCAAACCCAATTTTACGATACTTTCAGGACTTAGATATAGTCATGTTTGGATAGATGCCGATTTTGATAAGACCTATTATCCATTTCCTTTTGATGATGCCAATCTTAATAACGGTGCCTTAACGGGAAGTTTGGGTTTTAGTTGGTTTCCAAAAGCTGATTTACAGATTACCTTAAATAGTTCAACAGGTTTTAGGGCTCCCAATATAGATGATGTGGGTAAAATATTCGATTCGGAACCTGGCGCGGTAGTGGTTCCAAACCCTGATTTGGAACCTGAATATGCTTATAATATTGAACTAGGCGTCTCCAAGAACTTTAATGATAAGTTGGTTTTTAAAAGTGCCGCGTTTTATACGTATCTGGTTGATGCTTTAGTGCGAAGGGATTATTTGTTTGATGCGGAAAGTGAGATTGTTTATAATGGCGAATTAAGTAACGTACAGGCCATACAGAATGCGGCAAAGGCTTTTGTTTATGGTTTTGAATTTGGGGCCGAAGCTTTTCTTACGGATAATCTATCTATAGTTTCTAATTTGACTATTACAGAAGGTATAGAAGAGGAAGAAGATGGTACGGAATCTCCAGGACGGCATGTTTCTCCCACTTTTGGCGATTTACATGTAATTTATAAAAACCAAAGGATGAAAACAGATGTGTTCGTGAACTATAACGGAGAGATTCCTTTTTATGATTTAGCTACTTCAGAACGAAGCAAGGAATATATTTATGCGTTAGATAGTGAAGGAAACCCTTATTCACCTTCTTGGTATACGCTAAATGTGCGTTCTCATTATGAACTTACAAATGCATTCAAGGTTTCTTTGAATCTAGAAAATATTACCGATCAACGCTATCGTTCCTATTCTTCGGGAATTTCTGCTCCGGGTATTAATGTTGTTCTAGGTGTAGGGTATAGGTTTTAATGTGACTTAGGAATTTTAAATAAAAAAACCCTGGCCATAGGCCGGGGTTTTTCGTTATACTATATGTAACTTAAAATTAGTTAACAGCAGATTTTGCTTTATCAAGAGCACCATTTGCAGCACCTTTGGCATCGTCACCTGCTTTGTTAGCAGCGTCTTTTGCTTTATTGGCAGCATCATTGGCACCTTCTTTAATGTCACTAGCAGCTTCATTAGCTTTAGCTTTGATATCGTCGCCTGCAGCTTCGGCCTTAGCCTTTAAATCGCCAGCAGCTTCTTCCGCACCGGCCTTGATGTCTTCACCTGCTTCAGCAGCTTTGTCCATAGCTTCGTTACCCGCTTCTTGTGCTTTGTCCATGGCGTCAGACCCCATTTCCTTAGCATCTTCACCAGCCTGCTCCATGGCAGCACCAGCTTCATCGGTAGCACTCTTTGCTTTGTCGGCAGCTTCTCTACAAGAAACGAAAGAGATACTTAAAGCAAGCATCAAAACGGCACTTAAAATTACTTTTTTCATGATTTTGTGTTTAATAGTTTTGTTTAATTTTTTTAAATATACGTAAGAAACATTGTTTTGGACGCTATATTTTAACATTTTCTTACAATCTTGTTTTTCTTCCCGTATTTCAATTCTGTCAAATCGATTTAATTTGGGTAAAAATCCCTAATTTTGCAGCCTTAAATTAATGCAGTAGAGCCACTTATTATGAAGTTTGCGGAATATAAAGGATTGGATTTGCCCAAAGTAGCCGAGGATATACTTGATTACTGGAAACAAAACCAAATATTTGAGAAAAGTGTTACCTCTAGAGAGGGTAAACCTAGCTATGTGTTTTACGAGGGTCCTCCGTCAGCAAACGGTATGCCAGGTATACATCACGTTATGGCACGTACCATTAAGGATATTTTTCCTAGGTATAAGACAATGAAAGGTTTTCAGGTAAAACGGAAGGCTGGATGGGATACCCACGGCTTACCCATTGAACTGGGTGTTGAGAAAAAATTGGGCATAACCAAAGAGGATATCGGAGTTAAAATTTCGGTTGAAGAATATAATGCTGCTTGTAAAAAAGCGGTAATGAGGTATACCGATGTTTGGAATTCTATGACCGAACAAGTTGGGTATTGGGTAGATATGGAAGATCCATATATCACATACAAATCCAAATACATGGAGACGGTATGGTGGTTGCTAAAACAGATTTATTCTAAAGATTTAATTTATAAGGGATATACCATACAACCATATTCCCCAAAAGCTGGTACAGGATTAAGTTCTCATGAGCTAAATCAACCAGGTACATACCAAGATGTTACTGATACTACGGTAACCGCTCAGTTTAAAGCGGTAGAAGAAACATTACCGGATTTCTTGCAGAATGAAGGCACCGTTTACTTTTTGGCTTGGACGACCACTCCTTGGACTTTACCTTCTAATACGGCTTTGACTGTTGGTCCTAAAATAGATTATGTTTTAGTTGAGTCTTATAATCAGTATACTTTTGAGCCAATGAATGTAGTTCTTGCCAAGAATTTGGTAGGGAAACAATTCTCAGGTAAGTTCACAGAGGTGTCAGGAAAGTCAGAGTTGTTAGAATATAAGTCTGGCGATAAAAAAATTCCTTTCTATGTTGTAAAAGAATTTAAAGGAAAAGATTTATTAGGTATTAGGTATGAGCAGTTAATGGATTATGTACTGCCCTATGAAAATGCAGAAAACGCTTTTAGAATAATTGCAGGTGATTTTGTAACTACAGAAGATGGTACAGGTATTGTTCATACCGCGCCAACTTTTGGTGCAGATGATGCTTTTGTTGCCAAGCAGGCAGTTCCAGAAATTCCGCCAATGTTAGTGTTGGATGAAAATGCAAATTTAGTTCCTTTGGTTGATTTGCAAGGAAAGTTCAGACCTGAGTTGAAAGAACTGGGAGGAAAGTATGTTAAGAATGAATACTATGATGATGGTGAAGCTCCAGAGCGTTCTATAGATGTTGAAATTGCCATTAAATTAAAAGAAGAGAATAAAGCTTTTAAGGTAGAGAAGTATGTGCACAGTTACCCTAACTGTTGGCGTACGGATAAACCGATATTATATTATCCATTAGATTCTTGGTTCATTAAAGTGACGGATGTAAAGGATAAAATGTTTGAATTGAACCAAACCATAAACTGGAAACCAAAAGCAACTGGTGAAGGTAGATTTGGTAATTGGTTGGCAAACGCTAATGATTGGAACCTTTCTAGATCGCGTTATTGGGGTATTCCATTACCAATTTGGAGAACGGAAGACGGTAAAGAAGAAATAATCATTGGTTCTGTTGCAGAGCTAAAGTCAGAAATGGCTAAGGCAGTTGAAGCGGGGGTGTTGGAAAAAGATATTTATGCAGACTTCATTGTTGATGATATGTCTGATGAGAACTATGATAAAATAGATCTACATAAAAATATTGTTGATCAAATTACTTTAGTTTCGGCATCAGGAAAACCAATGAAACGTGAGAGTGACCTTATCGATGTTTGGTTCGATAGTGGTTCTATGCCTTACGCTCAATGGCATTACCCGTTTGAAAATAAAGAATTGATAGATGAGGGAAAGACATTCCCTGCGGATTTCATAGCGGAAGGCGTTGATCAAACACGTGGTTGGTTCTATACCTTGCATGCAATTGCAACTATGGTCTTTGATTCTGTTGCATATAAAAATGTAGTTTCTAACGGACTTGTTTTAGATAAGGACGGTAAGAAAATGTCTAAACGTTTAGGCAATGCCGTTGATCCTTTTGAAACGATGAACGAGCATGGAGCAGATGCTACAAGGTGGTATATGATCAGTAATGCCAACCCTTGGGATAACTTAAAGTTTGATACGGAAGGTATTGTGGAAGTAAAACGAAAGTTCTTCGGTACACTTTACAATACGTATTCTTTTTTCGGCTTATACGCCAATATCGATGAATTTGATTATTCGGAAAAAGAGATTCCATTGGACGAAAGACCGGAAATTGACAGGTGGATTTTATCCGAGCTTCATTCCTTGATCAAAACGGTAGACGAAGCGTATGCAGATTATGAACCTACCAAAGCAACACGAGCTATTTCAGACTATGTTCAAGAGAATTTAAGTAACTGGTATGTGCGCTTGTGTAGAAGACGTTTCTGGAAAGGAAGTTATGAGAAAGATAAAATATCCGCCTACCAAACACTTTATACTTGTCTAGAGGCTGTGGCTAAATTATCGGCTCCCGTGGCTCCATTCTTTATGGATAGACTTTATAAAGATTTAACAAATACGACTCATACAGAGGCTTTTGAATCTGTACATTTGGCGAAATTTCCCGTTTATAATGAGGCAATTGTAGATAAAGATTTGGAAAGTAAGATGGAAAAAGCCCAGACTATTTCGTCTTTGGTACTTTCTATCCGTCAGAAAGAAAAAATAAAGGTACGACAGCCACTACAGAAAGTGATGATACCTGTTTTAGATGAAAAACAGAAGCATGAGATAGAAGCAGTTGCAGATTTAATCATGTCAGAGGTTAATGTCAAAGAAATAGAATTGTTAGATGATGCTTCCGGTATTCTAGTGAAGCAGATTAAACCTAATTTCAAGGTTTTGGGCCCTAAATTTGGGAAGGATATGAAAAAAATTGCTCAAGCTGTTGGTCAGCTAGGGCAAGAGGATATCCAAAAAATTGAACAGGAGGGCGAAATTTCTCTTGATATTGACGATAAAATTATTACATTACAATTGCAAGACGTAGAGATAGCCTCTCAAGATATTGAAGGTTGGTTGGTTGCGAGTTCGGGAGCTATTACAGTAGCCTTGGATGTAACCATAAACGAAGATTTAAGAGAAGAGGGTATAGCTAGGGAACTTGTAAATAGAATTCAGAACATAAGAAAAGATTCTGGATTTGAAGTGACAGATAGAATTGACGTTAAGATTCTAAAAGATGGTTTTGTTGAAAAAGCGGTATCGAATAATTTAGATTATATAAAAACCGAAACCTTAACAGCAGAATTAGTTTTAGAGGAAAAATTGGAGAAAGGAGCCGAAATTTCTTTTGACGAGGTGAACACTAAATTATTTATTGAAAAACATTAATACGATGGCAGAAGATTTAAAAGTTAGATATTCGGATAAGGATCTTGCCGAATTTAAGGTACTTATAGAAGATAAAATCGAAAAAGCAAAAAGTCATTTAGACTTGTTGAAGAGTTCTTATATGAATGATGGTAACAATGGTACGGATGATACCTCGCCAACATTCAAAGCATTTGAGGAAGGTTCTGAGACTATGAGCAAAGAGGCAAATACGCAGTTGGCTATACGTCAAGAGAAGTTCATCAGAGATTTAAAAAATGCTCTTTTACGTATTGAGAACAAAACCTATGGCATTTGCCGTGTTACAGGAAAATTAATTGCTAAAGAGCGTCTTAAGCTTGTTCCACATGCTACTTTAAGTATTGAGGCAAAAAACATGCAAAAGTAATTTCTACTCGATTAGAATAATAGGAGCCTACAAGAAATTAGTTCTTGTAGGTTTTTTTTATAAATAAAACATGAAAAGCTTTCTTGCATTCTTTCTCTTCCTCAATCTTGTGACAGCACAGAAGGTGGTGAAGAAAACTTTAGTTAATGATGCGGTTACAGCTATTAATATAGATGTAAATACCTGTTATCAACTAATTTTGGAAACTTCTGAAAGCCAAGAAATGTCCGTTGAAGCGGTAATTGATGGAGAGTACAGGAAAGACCTTTTGTTGTCCGTAAAAGAAGAAGGTAGTTCAATTATGATAAGCAGTGGTTTTCAACCAAACTTTAAAAACCCTAATGATAAACTAAGTGCACATAAGGTAATTTCAATTGCCTTGAGGGTTATTTTGCCAAAGCACAAATATGTTACAGTTTTTGGCACAAGTTGTAATGTGATTGCAAATGGTGATTTTAGGGAACTCAGTGTTTCTTTAAGCGATGGTCATTGCGAACTTTTTAATGTTCAAGAAAATGTAAAGGTGCACACGCAGAGCGGTGGGATTTTGGTGCACACGCTAAAAGCCGATATTAATGCCGTTAGTAAATACGGCGAAATTAACGAAGAACAGATTCCTAAGGGCAGTGCGGTGTATACCCTTACTTCTGTAACGGGTAATATACGGATAAGGAAAACCGAATAATATACTTATTTTTGCGCATTCAAGTTGTATACGTACTATGAATCTAAAGAAATCATTGCTCATTATCATAGCAGTACTGTTAGTTGATCAGCTGAGTAAAATTTATATAAAAACCCATTTTATTTTGGGTGATTCCGTTGAGGTTTTTAGTTGGTTCAAAATTCTCTTTATTGAGAATTCAGGAGCGGCTTGGGGGGCTAAATTGAGTGATTTCTTGCCTATTTCCGAACCTACGGGAAAGCTGGTTTTAACTGTTTTTAGATTGTTTGCAGTTGCGGGTATTGGATATTGGTTGTATGATACTATACGGAAAAAATCCTCTAAAACGCTTATTCTGGCAGTTTGTTTAATTTTTGCTGGAGCCTTGGGCAACATTATAGATTCTGTACTATATGGGGTTGTGTTTAGTGATAGCTATCAGCAGTTGGCAACGGCATTTTCTAATGAACCCTATGGAAGTCTGTTTTATGGGAAAGTAGTAGATATGCTTTATTTTCCCATGGTAGATACCACTTGGCCGGAATGGGTGCCTTATTTTGGAGGGTCTTCTTTTCGCTTTTTTGAACCGGTATTCAATATAGCGGATATGGCCATAAGTACCGGTGTTGGTATCCTTCTGGTTTTTAATAAGAAAGCCTTTGGTAAATTAGAGGATGAGGAAGTTATAACAGAGGAAACAATTTAAAATTCTAAAAAGAATACGTTTTATTTGGTGTTACGCAGTAGTCCAATGGCACGTCATTGCTGTGAGTATCCGTAATAAGTTCTTCTTCTACCTTAAACATGGATAATCCTATTTTGATTATATCGTTGCGGCATTCTCCTAAGAAGGCGTCATAGAATCCTTTACCGTAACCCACACGGTTTCCCTTTTTGTCAAAACCGAGTAGTGGCATAAAAACAACATCAATTTTGCCAATAGGTACTTCTATTCCATCAATTGGTTCGGGAATATTCCATTTGTTTTTTCTGATTCTTGTAGAATCCGTGAGTAAAAAATGTTGTAAGGTATTGTAGTCCGCTACTTTGGGCAGGACTACATTTTTATCTTTTCCTTGAAGGATGGAAAGGATGAAAGTAGTATCTACTTCTTTATTTTCTGAAATGGGTAAAAAAATGTGGTAGTAGTCATAAGACCATACCGGTAATTTTAAAAGTCCGTTTGCAATACTCAGACTAAAATCCGTTATTGATTTCTCGTCTAAAGCGTGTCTGCGATTTTTGTATAGTGATCTTAAATCTTTTTTAAGCATTGATTATGACCTCAGTACAATTGGGGAAACTCTAAAAAAAGCCTATTCTTTTGCTGAAACGGTGTAATAAATCTTAAAAGATATCATTAAGATGAGATATAATCCGAGGGTTATTATGTATTTATCCATGTGGTATATTGATTTTGATACTTAAAGCTAAATAAAAAAAATGATTGTTACACTGTAAACGGCATCTTTTTACCGATGAAATGCATTTTTTAGTGTTTTTTTAACAAATTTCAAGGTTTTGAGGTGTAAAATCACTTAAATATTCGATGTAGATAATTCCTACGGCTTATTCTTACAAATAGTTTCCTACTCCCCGTATTCGTTAAAAAAGAGCAAAACGCTTAGCCCTTTTAATAAAACGTAGTAATTTAACATGATGGTAGCTCACTTACCTTACACCTAATTTAATAAACCGTTTTTGTAATGCCCCAAGTACCTATTGAAGTACAACTTAGCACTTTGCCCCATAGCCCTGGGGTGTATCAATTTTATGATACAGAAGATAAAATACTTTATGTAGGGAAGGCCAAAAATTTAAAAAAACGGGTTTCGTCTTATTTTACCAAAAATCATGAGTATGGAAAGACCCGTGTTTTAGTAAAAAAGATAAAACGCATTAAACATATTGTAGTACCAACGGAGTCTGATGCTTTGCTTCTGGAAAACAATTTGATCAAGAAGCACAGACCTAGGTACAATGTGTTATTAAAGGATGATAAATCATACCCTTGGATATGTATTAAAAATGAGCGTTTTCCCAGAATTTTCCCTACAAGAAAACTCATAAAGGATGGTAGTGAGTATTTTGGGCCTTATACTAGTATGAAAACTGTTCGGATTTTGCTAGATTTAATAAAGGGTGTCTATCCTTTGCGAACCTGCAATTATGATTTATCAAAAGAAAAGATCGAGGCTGGTAAATACAAAGTTTGTTTGGAGTATCATTTGGGCAACTGTAATGGACCTTGCGAGGATTTCCAGAGTGCAGAGGATTATAGTGAACAGATAGAGGATATTAGAAAAATAATCAAAGGGGATTTTAAATCTTCATTAAGTTATTTTAGGTCTCAGATGAAAACCTTGGCATCAGAAATGAAGTTTGAGGAAGCCCAGCAAGTAAAGGAGAAGATTGAGGTTTTAGAAAACTATCAGGTACGTTCAACAATTGTAAATCCAAAGATTAATAATGTAGATGTGTTTTCGGTAATTTCAGATGAAACGCATGCATATATTAACTTTTTGCAATTGTCCCATGGTTCAATTACACGTTCTCATACATTAGAGATTAAAAAGAAGCTTGATGAAACGGATGCGGACCTTCTTGCTCTGTCTATCATAGAAATTAGACAAAGGTTCAACTCTCTTTCTAGAGAGCTTTACCTCCCCTTTGAAGTGCCCGTAGAAGCACACTTAAAAGTAACTATTCCTAAGCTGGGCGATAAAAAGAAAATTCTGGAACTGTCCGAGAGAAATGCTAAATTCTATAGACAAGAACGATTCAAACAAATCATGATAATTGATCCGGATAGGCACACCAACCGGATTATGGCACAGATGAAAAAAGATTTACGCCTTTCAGAAGAGCCTAGACATGTAGAATGTTTTGATAATAGTAATATTCAAGGAAGCAACCCTGTAGCAGCTTGCGTTGTCTTTAGAAATGGTAAACCCTCAAAAAAGGAATATCGTCATTATAATATTAAGACCGTAGAAGGGCCCGATGATTTTGCATCTATGGAAGAAGTGGTTTTTAGGCGTTATAAGCGTTTGCTTGCAGAGGCAGAACCCTTACCGCAATTAATTGTCATTGATGGTGGAAAAGGGCAATTGTCCTCTGCTCTAAAAAGTTTGGATATTCTTGGTTTAAGAGGAAAAATCGCCATTGTAGGCATAGCAAAACGTTTGGAGGAAATTTATTTTCCGGAAGACCCCATTCCTTTGTATTTGGATAAAAAGTCCGAAAGCCTAAAAATAATCCAGCAACTAAGAAACGAGGCACACCGCTTTGGTATTACTTTTCATAGGAACAAGAGAAGCAAAGCTGCTATAAATTCCACATTAGAAAGTATTGAGGGCATCGGCGAAAAAACGGCTGAAGAATTGTTGAAGAAATTTAAGTCGGTAAAACGAATAAAAGAAGCTTCTATGGAAAACCTAACAGAAACAGTTGGTATGTCTAGAGCAAAAAAAATTTATGAAGCTTTTCATTAAGAATCACGACGAATACAATAGTATGCAAAAAACTATTTTCGGTATTGGTTTGCTTTTGTTTACGCTGTTCTCCGCAGCGCAGGAACCATTGGGTGAAAATGTTAAGGTAGGACTGGTCCTCAGTGGAGGAGGGGCAAAAGGTATGGCGCACATAGGAGCTATTAAAGTTCTGGAAGAGGCCGGTATTCAAGTAGATTATATAGGAGGTACAAGTATGGGGGCTATTGTTGGTTCTTTATATGCAGCAGGTTATACGGGGAATCAGCTAGATTCAATTTTTAGAGCGACGGATTTTACCAATCTTATACAAGATAACCTGCCTAGAAGTGCTAAAACTTTTTACGAGAAGGAAAATTCCGAAACATATGCGATCACCCTTCCTTTTGATAATTTTAAGGTATCTGTTCCACCAGCATACTCAGGGGGTCAAAATGTATATAATGAGTTAGTGAAATTCTTGTATCCAGTACGAAACATAAACGATTTTAATGACCTTCCTATACCATTTGTTTGTATTGCCACGGATGTAGAAACAGGAGAAGAGGTTGTTTTAAAAGATGGGTATTTACCGGAAGCTGTTATGGCTAGCGGCACCTTGCCATCACTTTTTGAACCTGCGCGGATCAATGGAAAGGTTTTAATAGATGGTGGAGTGGTAAACAATTATCCTATTGAAGAAGTCCGGAAAATGGGTGCGGATATTATAATCGGAGTAGACGTACAACACGGATTGAGGGATAGGGAATCCCTATTGACGGCTACGGAGATTTTATTGCAAATAAACAATTACAGAACCGTGCTTGATATGGAAGAGAAGTCTAAAAAGACAGATATATATATCAAACCGAATATGGATGACTATTCCATTATAGATTTCAATCTTGATGATGTTATTATCAAAAGTGGAGAAGATGCTGCACGAAAAAAGTATGACGCCTTAAAAGAAGTGGCCGCAATGCAAGGCAAGAAGAATAGGGTAAAAGAAAGAATTGTATCTACAGATACATTGAGTATAAGTCATCTGGTGATATTGGAAAGTGAGAATTATAGTAGAGGTTACGTAAAAGGTAAACTGAGGTTTGATACGGATAAGCCAACAACATTTTCTAGGGTTCAGCAAGGTATTAGTAACTTGGCGGCAACTGGTAACTTCCATACCATTCATTATAAATTAAAAGATAATGAAGACAGTGATGAACAAGAAATGGTTCTTGATTTAAAGGAAAATAAAAGTAAATCATTTATACGGTTGGGCGCGCATTACGATAATCTCTATAATACCGCGGCCATTCTAAATTATACAAGAAAAAGTCTGATTACTAGAGATGATGTTTCTTCCTTTGATTTTATTATTGGTGACAATATTAGATACAAACTAAGATATTATGTGGATAAGGGCTTCTATTGGAGTTTTGGTTTTAACTCAAGCTTTAATGAGTTTGAAAAGGATGTGAATTTTGATTTGGTGCGTAGTAATTTTGGTGTTCAGGCAGGGGCTAATCTAAATACTATTAATATAGATGTATCGGATTTTACCAATCAGGTTTATGTGCAAACCGTTTTAAGGGAGGAATTCGCTTTTAGAACCGGTATAGAGCATAAGTTTTTAAAATATAGTACAAAGACTTTAGGTCAGAATCCAAATACAGGTGCAAATCAAGTTGGGGGAAGTACGGGAGAAAGAACTTTTCTTGAAAAAAGTAGCTTTTATAGTGCTTTTGGGCAACTAACTTTTGATACCTACGACGATAAATATTTTCCTACCAAAGGGTTGTATTTTGATGGGGATTTTCACTTTTATGTTTTCTCATCGGACTTTAATGACAATTTCAAGGAGTTTTCAATTGCAAAGGCAAAAATGGGTACGGCTATTCCCTTCCTAAAAAACTTTTCTTTAAATGTAGAGGCAGAGGGAGGCTTTAAGCTTGGTACTTCAAATGTTTCTTCTTTTGATTTTATTTTGGGAGGTTATGGAACCAATCTAATAAACAATTTCACACCTTTCTTTGGGTATGACTTTTTAGCTTTACCGGGCAATGCATTCGTTAAGGCTTACGGAAGATTAGATTATGAATTTGCGCCCAAAAACCATATTATGTTTACCGCAAATTATGCAAATGTAGATGATGATCTTTTTAGAACGGGAGAATGGTTTACGTTGCCAAATTATTCTGGATATGGCTTAGGCTACGGATGGGAATCTTTCTTAGGGCCCATGCAGATCCATTATTCATGGTCTCCTGAGGGTAAGAGTAATAACTTCTTTTTTAGTTTAGGTTACTGGTTTTAATTTTCTTAAACTCAGGTTGAGGTTTTTTTCCGATATTTGTGATATATGCTACGATTAAGAGTTGATATTACCGCTCACCTTAGAGCTATGTGGTAAATAACCATGTTACCATAGTTCATGTATAAGCGTGAGCTAAATTCTATTGTTTTTCAACTTTTATACTAATTACTTCACTAAAACATTTACACATGTCAACTTTAGACAATACCTCATTGCACCTACCCAAAGAAAACCCGGACGCAGAAGACTTCCTTCCTTTGTTAGGAACGGATTATATAGAACTTTATGTAGGAAATGCCAAGCAGGCCGCCCATTATTACATGTCCGCTTGGGGATTTCAACCCTTGGCATATGCTGGTCTTGAGACAGGTTTAAAAGACCGTGTTTCTTACGTACTTCAACAAGATAAAATAAGATTGGTGCTTACTTCTCCTTTAAATTCTGGCGGTGATATAAATAAACATATTGATGCTCATGGAGATGGTGTCAAGGCAATTGCTTTATGGGTAGATGATGCATCTAAAAGTTATTCTGAAACAACAAAAAGAGGTGCGGAAGGCTATTTAGAGCCTAAAACCGTCAAGGACGATAGTGGCGAAGTTGTATTATCAGGAATCCATACTTACGGAGAAACAGTTCATGTTTTCGTGGAGCGGAAAAATTACAAAGGTGTTTTTATGCCGGGTTATAGAGCTTGGAATCCACATTACAAACCTGCTGACGTAGGACTTAAATTCGTAGATCATATGGTGGGTAATGTGGGGTGGAACGAAATGAACAAGTGGTGCGAGTTTTATGCCAAGGTTATGGGCTTTGCCCAATTGGTATCTTTTGATGATAAGGATATTTCTACAGAATATACAGCACTAATGAGTAAGGTGATGAGCAATGGTAACGGGCGCATTAAATTTCCTATTAACGAACCCGCAGATGGTAGAAAGAAATCTCAGATAGAAGAATATATAGATTTTTATAACGGAGCAGGAGTACAGCACATGGCTTTAGCAACGGATAATATTATTGAAACCGTTACGGCACTACGAGATCGTGGCATTGAGTTTTTAACAGTGCCTTCAAGTTATTATGAAGAAGTTCTAGATCGTGTTGGTGAAATAGATGAAGACTTGGCGCCTTTAAGTGAGTTGGGAATTTTGATTGACAGGGATGAAGAAGGATATTTACTTCAAATATTTACTAAGCCTATTTTGGATAGACCAACCATGTTTATTGAAATAATTCAAAGAAAGGGAGCAAAATCATTCGGGAAAGGAAATTTTAAGGCACTTTTTGAAGCTATAGAAAGAGAACAGGAATCTAGAGGTACCCTGTAATTTGATTTTTGATTGGTTTATGACGGAAAAACAGATTGAATTTTGTCAAAAAAGAGATGGCTGCTAAACCTTAACAGGTCGTCATATCTTAATGAATTGCCAATTTTAGAGTAGTAAGTAAAAAGAACTGTTAATGTAATAGTTAAAGTAAGTTAAAACGATTTGAGGATTAAAAGTATGCCTTAAATTTGTACTCGTAAGGGGTGGTTCCCTTACAACTTTAAGTATTGGTTTTTCATAATTTAAAGTTTGGTTGGTTATTTAGGAAAAGCCCTGACATTTAATGTTGGGGCTTTTTTTTAGCTCGTTTTTTTAATAAAAGTTCATAATAACGTCACTATTGTTATTGGGTCATAAAATATCAGAAAGATATGGTTTGGTACTGCATGCAATACTTTGGAATAAATTTTGTTTAAGTAATTGTAAGCCCTTAATTTAATACAACAGTGTTTTGTATTTTTATCGTAATACTACAGCTATGAAAAAAGCATTTACATTACTTTTTCTTTTTGTCATTTTCTCTTCTTACTCACAAAATAGTAAGTCGGCTTTTGATCCCGGTGAATGGTTAAAGTTTAGAATGCACTATGGTTTTCTAAATGCCAGTTATGCTACGCTGCATGTAAAGTCTGATGTGGTAGATGATGTACCCGTTTATCATGTAGTTGGTCGTGGTGAGACCACTGGTTTTGCCAGTGTGTTTTTTAAGGTAGACGATACATACGAAAGCTATTTTGGACAGGAAGATGGTAAACCTTATAGATTTATTCGAAAGATAAACGAAGGAGGTTATACAAAAGACATTGAGATAAACTTTGATCATAAGCAAGATAAAGCGGTTCTCAACGATAAAAAACACAATAAAAAGTATAATTTTGATTTACAGGATAGCATTCAAGATTTAATATCTGCTTTCTATTATCTTCGGAATAACTATGAGCCTAGTGAATTAGTAGTTGGAGAAGCGGTAAAATTGAAGATGTTATACGATGATGATGGTATTTTTAACTTCAAACTTAAATATTTAGGTACAGAAGTACTTAAAACTAAGTTCGGTAAGGTAGAATGTTTTAAATTTAGGCCCTTGGTTCAGTCGGGTCGTGTTTTCAAGGAAAAAGAAAGCCTTTCATTATGGGTTTCAGCAGATGATAACAGAATACCTATTCGAATTCAAGCAGATTTAACTGTTGGAGCTATTAAGGCGGACCTTGATGGGTATAACGGATTAAAGCACCAGTTCAAGATAATAATGGATTAACACCCCAATGAGAGATAAAGAGCGAATAGATTCACAAATTTCAAAATTAGAAGAGAAGTATAAAGATTCCGGTCAGGATTTAAGTTCTTATTTAGATGGGCTTCTTTACCAACGTTATCTTACCTACTGGGATTATATTCATCTAGATACCCTTTTGAGCCTTCAAGTGCCCCGCACGTATTTTCCCGATGAGGAAATTTTTATCATGTACCATCAGATAACCGAGCTGTATTTTAAGCTTATTCTACATGAGCAAAAACAGTTAGTGGATGATAAATCTCAGAATGTAGATTTCTTTATAGAAAAAGCAAGGCGCATCAACAGCTATTTTAAAGCATTGATATCTTCTTTTAGTATTATGATAAAAGGTATGGAGAGAGAGCAGTTTCTCCAGTATAGGATGGCATTGCTTCCGGCCAGCGGTTTTCAGTCCGCGCAATATAGGATGATAGAGATTTATGCAACTCCTTTGGAGAATTTGGTACACCATACAGAAAGAGAATCGTTTTCGGTAGAAAATAGCATAGAAGAGCTTTACGAAGGAATATATTGGAAGAGAGGTGCTACGGATTTATCAACAGGAGAAAAGACATTGACCCTAAAACAATTCGAGTACAGATATACCCCGCGTTTGATCAGGATTGCCAAGCAAGTAGAACAAAACACCATTTATCAAAAATATCAGCAATTACCAGCGGATAAGAAAGATAATAAAGAGTTGATAGAAGCGTTAAAGACTTTGGATATGAACGCTAATGTTAATTGGCCTTTGATGCATATGGGTTCTGCCCATCGCTATTTAGGAAAGGACAAGGAACAGATAGATGCTACAGGAGGAACAAATTGGAAGGAGTATTTACCGCCAAGTTTTCAGAAAATTATATTTTTCCCTGAGATCTATTCAAAACAAGAGTTAAATGATTGGGGTAAGCAATGGGTAGACCATATCTTTAACCCCGATAAGAAACAAACAGAGTAGCATGAACAAATATTGGGGCCTTCTTTTCGTTATTTTAATATCTTTCTCTTGTAAGGATGACAAGCCTGTTTTAAAAGAACCGGTTGTTAAGCAAGTAGCTTCCATTGTTCCTGATAAACCCGTTATGAAACAATTCGGGTTTAATTTAGACGACTTCACTGTACAGCTAGATACTGTAAAAAGGGGTGACAGTTTTGGAGAGTTAATGCTTCAGAATAAAGTAGATTACCCAAAAATCGCCAAAATAACCCAAGAATTCAAAGATACTTTTGATGTTCGCAGAATTCGTGTGGGTAAACCCTATATTATTTTAAAATCAAAAGATACTACAGAGGCAGCTCAAGTTTTTATATATGAGAATGACCCAATTAACTATACCGTAGTGGATTTACGGGATACGGTCAAAGCTTACAAAGATAAAAAAGAAGTAACCTATGTAGAGCGTGAAGCTTCTGGGGTCATAGAAACGTCTTTGTCTCAAGCAATCTTGGACCAGGGTATAGATTATACCGTTACCAATAGTTTATCTGAAGTATATGCTTGGACCATAGATTTCTTTCGCCTTCAAAAAGGAGATAAATTTAAAGTGGTTTATAAAGAAAAGTACATTAATGATACTATCTACGCAGGAGCTGGCCCTATTGAAGCGGCTTATTTTGAACATAGCGGGAGACCCATCTATGCTTTTGCTTACGAAAACGACTCTTTAAAAAATATAGTTGATTATTTTGATGAAGAAGCTAACAATTTAAGAAGAACGTTTCTTAGGGCACCGGTTCAGTTCAGTAGAATTTCTTCTAGATATAATTTGAAACGAAGAATACGTTATTACGGAAACAAAGTAAGGCCTCATATGGGAACTGATTATGCAGCACCAAGAGGTACGCCTATTTTGGCAACTGCAGATGGTACCGTAACGGAGTCTACAAGAAGGGGAGGCAACGGTAAATATGTGAAAATTAGGCATAACGCAACCTATTCTACGCAGTACTTGCATATGAGCAAGCAGAACGTAAAGCGTGGAGCATATGTAAAACAGGGAGATGTAATTGGTTGGATAGGGATGACCGGGAATACTAGTGGTCCTCATGTCTGTTATCGTTTTTGGAGAAACGGAAGGCAGGTAGACCCGTTAAAAGAAGAACTTCCTTTGGCAGAGCCTTTAGATGAGACGCTACAACCAGATTACTTCAATTATATTAGTCCAATAAAGGATCAGTTAGACTGTATGGAATATCCAGAAAGTCCAGTAGAAGAAGATATTCTAGCAGAAGATCTGGCATCCGCTGAAAAATAACGACACTAAGGGTTTTGGTTTAGTATGAATATGGCTTATTTTAGCCATAGAGAATTACTAACACTATAAAATACCTAGAATGTCATTACAGAGCACAAACCCTACTGAAACTTTGGCTTGGAAGGAACTTGCCCAGCACTTTGCAGATACTAAAGAAGACCAGTTAAAAGACCTTTTTGCTTCTGATGCAACTAGGGCCGAAAAATTCACTTTAAAGTGGAATGATTTCTTAGTAGATTTCTCAAAAAACAGAATTACGGACAAAACATTACAGTTGCTTCTTAAATTAGCGGAAGAGGTAAACCTGTCCGATGCAATCCAAAAGCAATTTGCAGGAAATCATATCAATCAGACGGAAGGCCGTGCCGTATTACATACCGCATTACGGGCTAAAAAATCTGATACTATTATTGTAGACGGTGAAAATGTAGTTGAAGAAGTCTATCAGGTTAAAGAACATATAAAAGCATTTACGGAAACAATTATTTCAGGAAGTGCAACCGGGTACACGGGTAAATCTTTTACAGATATTGTGAACATTGGTATTGGAGGTTCCGACCTAGGGCCCGCAATGGTAACTGAAGCACTTAAGTTTTATAAAAATCATCTAAAGCTTCATTTTGTAAGTAATGTAGATGGGGATCATGTAAATGAAGTTATAAAAGAACTTGATCCGGAAACAACCCTCTTCGTGGTTGTTTCAAAAACTTTTACTACACAAGAAACATTAAGCAATGCCACCACTATCAAGAAGTGGTTTTTAAAACATGGTACCCAAGAGGATATTGCTAAACACTTTGCGGCAGTATCTACTAATACAGAAGCGATTGCCGAGTTTGGTATAGCTCCTGAAAACGTGTTCCCTATGTGGGACTGGGTAGGGGGTCGTTTTTCTTTATGGAGTGCAGTTGGTTTATCAATAGCATTGGCCGTAGGTTTTGAAAATTTCGATAAGTTATTGATGGGTGCCAATGAAATGGACGAGCATTTCAAAAACACGGAATTCAAAGCAAATCTTCCTGTAGTATTGGCACTTCTAAGCGTTTGGTACAACAATTTTTATGGAGCAGAGACTGAAGCTATTATTCCTTATACACAGTATTTAAGTAGATTTTCAGCCTATTTGCAACAAGGTATCATGGAGAGTAACGGCAAAAGCGTAGACCGTAACGGCAAACGTGTAGGTTATGAAACCGGTACTATTATATGGGGAGAGCCAGGAACCAACTCACAGCATGCCTTCTTTCAGTTAATTCACCAAGGAACAAAACTTATACCAGTAGATTTTATTGGGTTTAAGAATTCCCTTCATGGTGATGTTGATCATCACAATAAATTAATGGCAAACTTTTTTGCACAGACCGAAGCCTTAATGAACGGTAAGACTGCCGAACAAGTTCGCGAAGAGCTGGAAAGTAAAAACATGCCTGAAAGTGAAATCGAAAAACTATTGACGTTTAAGATATTTGAAGGTAATAAACCTACAAATACGATTCTTATGGATAAGTTATCGCCCAAAAGTTTAGGTAGTTTAATTGCACTTTACGAGCACAAAATCTTCGTACAGGGAATAATTTGGAATATCTTTAGTTACGATCAATGGGGCGTGGAGCTTGGCAAACAATTAGCGGGTACCATTTTGAAAGATATACAAGGTTCAGAAATTGCCGATCATGATAGCTCTACTTTACAACTTTTAAGATATTTTAAGGGTTAAAATAGGGTTTTCTCAGTTTTTTATAATTCTGGCGTAATTTCTTGTTTTTTAAGAGGAGTTACGCTCTCATATAGTACATTTGCGAAAATGTTATTTAACCTTTACTTAACATTCGCAAGCCTAAAACGCCGCACTTTTGCAGCAAATTGAGAAAACGTAAAAACTGAACAAATGAAAAAGATTTATTTCGCTTATGTCGCATTTCTTATGACGGCAATGGCTTTTTCACAAGGTGTTACAACATCTTCACTGGGGGGTCAAGTAACAGACAATCTAGATGAGCCACTTTTTGGGGCCAATATCATCGCAATTCATACGCCTTCGGGAACTAAGTATGGTGCAACGACGGATTTTGACGGCTACTACCGAATATCGAACATGAGAGTTGGTGGTCCTTATACAGTTACTATTTCGTACGTAGGATTCAATAACTTTGAACGAACAGGGGTTTTTCTTAACCTTGGTGAAACCGTAAGGATTAGTGCTGAAATGGCTGAGTCTTCTACTGAATTGGATGAGGTGGTTGTAACGGCCAGTCCAACGGGAGTTTTTGATTCTGATAAGACTGGTGCTTCAACTAGAATTAATCAAAGGGATATTGCTACTGTACCATCAGCTTCAAGATCTATTGCGGATTTCGTTAGGTTAACACCACAAGCACAAATATCGGAAGGAGACGATGGCTTTTCAATTTCAATTGCTGGTCAAAACAACCGTTACAATGCAATCTATATTGACGGTGCGGTGAACAATGATGTATTTGGGTTAGCTGGATCTGGAACTAACGGAGGTCAAACAGGTGTAAATCCATTCTCAGTAGACGCAATTGAGTCATTTCAAGTAAGTGTTGCTCCATTTGATGTGAAGATTTCAGGATTTTCAGGTGGTGCTATTAGTGCGATTACTAGATCAGGTACAAATGAAGTTGAAGGTTCGGCATACTATTTCTACAGAAGTCAGGATTTAGCTGGGAAAACTCCAGTAGAATCTGCTGGTGACGGTGAAAGAACTAAGCTTAATGACTTTACAGCTCAGACCTATGGGGTTAGAATTGGTGGGCCAATTGTAAAGGACAAGCTTTTCTATTTCGTTAATTACGAAAGACAAAATGATGAAACACCACAGCCTTTTAATATTAATAATTACAGTGGTAATTCTTCTGCGAACGACTTAAATACGTTAAGAGAATTTCTTATAAACAGTTACGGATATGATCCGGGCTCGTATGATAATAACACACGTACGCTTGAGAGTAATAAATTGACTGCTAAAATTGATTGGAACATTAATGATGACCATAAACTATCATTAAAACATAGTTATGTTGGTGGAGAGAATCTTGAAGCTAGGACATCTGATAATAATGATATAGGTTTTATTAATGGTTCTGAGTTTTTCAAGACAACAACAAATACCACTTCGTTAGAGCTTAACTCGCGTTTTGGAAATAAGTTTTCAAATAGTTTTATTTTAGGATATACATCGGTTAAAGATGATCGTGATCCAGATGGAAGCCCTTTTCCTTACATTGATATAAATGATGGTGCTAGCGGTAGTGATATAACAGTTGGTGGTGAGCGATTCTCAACAGCTAATTTGTTAGATCAAAATATTTTGACCCTTACCAATAATTTTGAAATTTACTCAGGTAGACACACAATAACTGTTGGAACACACAACGAATACTCTAAGGCCAAGAATTTGTTCTTCGCTTCTAATTATGGTAATTATGAATATAATAGTCTCAATGACTTTTTGACAGGTGAGCGACCTAATATTTACCAAAGAGGTTATTCCTTAATTAGTGATGGAGTTGGCGATACTTCTTCAGGTGCTTCCGAGTTTTCTGTTTTTCAAATGGGTTTTTATGTTCAAGATGAAATTCAGTTTACCGATAATTTCAAATTTAGACTTGGTTTGAGGTTGGACACGCCTTTCTGGGAAGATGGTTCGGTTAATGAAGATTTCAATACTAGAACAATACCGTTACTTGAGGCTGCTGGAAAAAATTTACAAGGAGCAGAAGTAGGTAAAAAGGTATCTACTTCATCTTATTTATCTCCACGTGCTGGATTTAACTGGGATGTTAAAGGAGATAGAAGTACACAGATTCGTGGTGGGATAGGAATTTTCACTTCAAGATTACCATTAGTATGGCCTGGCGGAACATATAATAACAATGGTGTTACCGGTGGATATACTTTTCAGGGTTCTTGGTTTACCGAAACACCTCTTTTCAATCCTGATGTAAATACTCAACCAGTAGGAGCACAACCGGGAACTGGGGAAGTTGGTGGAAATATAGATTTATTTGCTCCGGATTTCAAATTACCGCAAGTTTTGAAATTGAATATAGCAGTGGATCAAAAATTACCGATTTGGAATTTGGTAGCTTCTGCAGATTTCCTTTGGAACGACAATATTAATGCTATTTATTATGAAAACTTAAATGTTCCTTCCCCTATAGGAAATCTTACGGGATCAGGTGATAGTAGACCTATTTATTCAGGTGGAGATATAGACAGTACTTATGATAGAATTATTTTAGCTTCAAATACAGGTGATGGAAGTTCTTATAACGCCTCTTTCACTTTAAGAAAGCCTTTCCAAAATGGTTTTGCCGGTCAAGTATCATATAGCTACGGAGATTCTGATGTAATCTTTGAAGGTACTTCTTCACAAAATAGTTCTCAGTGGAGGGGTATTCAAACTGTGAATGGTAAGAACTCAAGGTTGCGTGTTGCTACTTCAGACTTTGCTCAAGGTCATAGAATTTCAGCTAATGCATCTTATGAATTTAAGTGGAATGACAATCTTAAAACAACATTAGGGGTGTTTTATGAAGGTGTTAATGGTAGTCCGTTCTCATATATTTATGGAACTCCAAATGGAGATTATTTGCTTAATGATGATTCTCGTGATAATGCTTTGATTTATGTTCCTGCTAATAGTACGGATATTAATTTAGTAGATATCGTTGATGGTGATGATAATGTTATCGTTCCGGTAGCTGAACAATGGTCTGCTTTAAACGGATATATTAATAACAATGAATATTTGTCCTCTAGAAAAGGTGAGTATGTAGATAGAAATGCAGATCGAGGTCCATGGAGTCATATCGTAGATTTAAAGGTACTGCAGGATATCTCCATGAATTTTGGAGGAAACAAAAAACATACACTTCAACTTTCTTTTGATATATTTAATTTCACCAATCTTTTGAATAAGAATTGGGGTGTTTTAAAAACAGTAGGAAATTTTGATTCTGTATCTTTAATTGACTTTGAAGGGTTGGAAGCTGATGGTACCACGCCTCAGTTTACATTTAACCCATCTACTATTGATAGAATAGAGCAGATAGATGATTCTGGTATTCAGAGTTCAAGATGGCAAGCACAGATAGGTGTTCGTTATATCTTTAAATAAGAATACAAGCTCATAATTTTAAAAACCCTGCCATCTGGCAGGGTTTTTTTGTAATCAAAAATCAGTACATTTAAGCCTTAAAATATATCTATTATGTACGAAGTTATTCAGGTTGTCCACTCTTATTTGGCCTATATTGTTTTGGCCCTTTTATTTTTTGCGGTTGCCAATGCTATTATGGGGTTGGCGGGTAATAAAATGTTTACGATGGAAAAAGATTTTCGTTTAAGCCTCTTTACCTTAATTCTAGCTCATATTCAGCTATTGGTAGGCTTAATATTATACTTTATTTCTCCAAGTGGTCTACAGGCTATTCAGGCATTAGGAATGGGAGGCCTTAACTCTGCATCAAGATTATTGGCCGTAGAGCATCCTTTTATTAATATAATTGCCATCGTTTTGATTACCGTTGGTTGGTCTCGGCACAAGAAATTTATGGAAGGGAGTAAAAAGTTCAAAAGTATAGCTATATTCTATGGTCTTGGTCTAATTTTGATTCTTAGCCGTATTCCTTGGGGCAAATGGCTGGGTTAAGGACTGAACTTAGCAATGTATGAACTCAAATAAGAATCATGAAACAGCTGTTAGTAGTAGCCTGTATATGTTTTACGACATTTCTATTTTCCCAAGAAAAGACACTTTTTAATGGTGAAAACCTAGAAGGATGGACTGTCTATGGAACCGAACAATGGTACGTAGAAGATGGTCTTTTGGTTTGCGAAAGCGGACCTGATAAGCAGTATGGGTATTTAGCGACCGATAAACATTTCAAAAACTTTGAGTTAACCTTAGATTTTAAGCAATTGGCGAATGGCAATAGCGGAGTTTTCATTAGGTCTACAGTAGAAGGAACTACGGTTAGCGGTTGGCAGGTAGAAGTTGCACCTCCTGGTTTTGATACGGGTGGTATATATGAGTCTTATGGCCGGCATTGGTTGGTGAAACCTGCACCTGAAAAAGACAAAGCTCTGAAAATGGGTGACTGGAACACTATGAAAATACGTGTAGAGGGAGATAATGTTACCTCATGGCTTAACGGTACCGAAATGGTAACGTTAACCGATAAAATAGTGGGTGTTGGTGAGGGCTCTGTAATTTTACAGATTCATGATGGTGGAGGTATTAAAGTACAGTGGAAAAATATTAAAATTAAAGAATTGGAATAGTTCTTTGGTCTTAAACTATAAAAGGGACCTTTTGGCATGTCAATGTTCATAGGTCCTTTTCATTTTTCCGCCATAGGTTTTATGAGATACATATATACAGGAAAGTGGTCTGAATAACCGCCGGTATAACTTCCGCCCGCATACGTCCTTTGTGGATATCCTTTATATTGGCCTTTTTTGGCTATTAAATAGGGTTTGTTGAACACTGTGGCTTTCCAAAATTTGTAATTCCCTTCTTTAGGATGTAGTAAGTTTTCGGTGAAGAAGATTTGATCAAATAGGTTCCACTTGTCCCTATAAGCTAAAGAACCTATTCCCATTTTATAGAGTTTTTCCATTGGATTAAAAAGACTTTGTTTTTCCAGTTCCTTCGGTTTCCCAACAGTCTTTAGTATTTTTTTGAAACTGTCATTATTGGGGTCGTCGTTAAAATCACCCATACTTATAATTTTGGCATTGGCGTCTAACAGCTGAACGGAATCTATAATATGTCTGCTAAGTTTTGCCGCGGCCATTCTATTGGGCTTACTTCTTGCTTCACCACCACTTCGGGAGGGCCAATGGTTGACCATAAAGAATAGTTGCTCGTCATCTAATAGACCTCCTACTATGAGCTGGTCTCTTGTATAGTTTCTTTCATCATCGTCATTGATCAGTAACAATCTACGGCTAGCGGAAGAGGTGGGTAGAAATACGGACTTCTTATAAAGCAGGGCGACGTCTATACCGCGTTCATCCGGTGAGTCATAATGAACTATACCATAATCTTTGGTAATTAGGTTAGGGTGATTGATCAAATCTTCAATAACCTTGCGGTTTTCAACTTCGCATATACCAATGATATCTGGCGATGTCTTACTTGCGCTTTTACCAATTTCCGAAAGGACGCGCGAAAGGTTATCAAGCTTTTTAAGGTAACGTTCTTTAGTCCAATGATCTTTTCCTTCAGGTGTCCGGTCATCATCAAAAATAAGGGTATCATTCTCAGTATCGAATAAATTCTCAAGATTGTAGAACGCAATTGTGCGTATTCTATACGATTTGTTTTCCTGTGAATTTGCTAGAAATGTGAGTAATAGAAAAGGTATAGTAAGTCTAATTTTCATAGAATCAGATAGATATAAATGTCAATTAACGAAAAAACGATGGATTTTGTAGGGGTTTTTTGCAAGTCATTTTAAGTTTTCGATATCTTGTCTGAGTTCACCGACCATTAAACCCCCGTTAATGCGATTTTCTTTTTTCGCCATCTTTTTTCTCTTATGGCAAACAAACGTATGGGCTCAAACGAGCTATTCTGTTGAAGGTGAAATTTTTTCTCTTCGATCCAAAACACCTATTGTAAAAGCTAAAATCAACGTAGAAGGTCTTTTAATTTCTGAACAAACGGATAACGATGGGAAGTTTACTATTAACATACCAAATTCAGGAGCGTATATTTTATCTATAGAGGCTGCTGATTATATTATAAAACGTTTGCCTATTTCTGTTGAGAATTCAAGTCTTAATTTAGGAACACTCTTCTTGGAACGGGATATTCAAGTTGAACAGTCCGATAATATCATTATGTTGAGCGATTCGGAGCTGCTGGATGATGAGGTTAGTTCAAATTCATCCGGTTTGTTACGAGCCACCAGAGATTTATTTCTCAATAGAGCCGCTTTTGATTTTGGTCAAGCGTTCTTTCGTGTTCGTGGTTATGATTCACAAAACGGTACGGTTCTTTTGAATGGCATACCAATGAACAAGTTCTACGACGGTAGACCGCAATGGAATAATTGGGGAGGAATGAACGACGTAACCAGAAATCAGCAATTCACGAATGGCCTAGAGGCATCAGACTATACTTTTGGTGGTATTCTTGGCAATACCAATGTAGATACAAGGCCTTCTGGGTTACGCCCGGGAACGCGTTTATCAACTTCATACTCCAATAGAACCTATGCAGGTAGGTTAATGGCCACCTATACATCAGGGGTTCAGGAAAACGGTTTGGCTTATAGTGTTTCGGGATCAAGAAGGTGGGCCAAACAAGGGTATATAGATGGAACGTTATATGATGCATTTTCATTTTTCGGTGCTTTAGAATATCGTTTTAATGAAAAGAACAGCATAAATCTTACAGCCTTGTGGGCATCCAATAGAAGGGGGCGTTCCTCTGCGATTACGGAGGAAGTCTTTGATTTAGTAGGTAAGAAGTACAATCCTTATTGGGGCAAACAAGAAGGTAGTATTAGAAATTCAAGAGAGCGAAAAATAGCAGAACCTATTTTGATGTTCAATTACTATTTTAACTCGGACAAGTTTAATCTAAACGCGGGTGTAGCATACCAGTTTGGTAATAATTCTAGAAGTAGGTTGGGATATTACAATGCACCAAATCCAGACCCAACATATTATAGATATTTACCAAGTTTTTATACGAACAGTCCAGTGGGAGCCAACTTTATTAGCGCGAATACCTCAAGAGAAGGTTTTTTAAATAGCCCTCAGATGGACTGGAGTCAGATTTATATTGCCAACTCAAAAGGGCGGGCAGCTTATATCTTGTATGATGATGTGGCAAATGATACTCAAATGAGCTTAAATACCGTAGGGAATCTAATATTGACGGATAACCTTTTAATGGATTTTGGCATCACGTATAAAAACCTGAGTTCAGAAAACTATGCAAGAATCAATGATTTATTAGGAGCGGATTATCATTTGGATATTGATCCTTTCTCAGATACATTAAACGACACTAATAGTAAGGTGGAAAAGACCGAAGATGATATTTTCAATTATCGATACCGGATGAATGCCCATCAGTTTGAATCATTTTTTCAATTTAGGTACAATCACGATAAATGGAGCGCATTTATATCTGGAAAATATGCAACGACCAATTACCAGCGAAAAGGACTTTTTAAGAATGAGCGTTATGCGGATGATTCTCTAGGTGAAAGTGAAACTATTGGTTTTAACACGTTTGGCGGTAAATCTGGTTTCACCTATAAACTAACGGAGAGGCATTGGCTGTCCGCTCACGGTTCATTCGCGAAGAGGCCTCCGGTTCTTCAAAATGTTTTTATTAACCCTAGGGAAAATAATACGGTCGTTCCTGATATAAATAATGAAATAATTACCCCTTTAGATCTTAATTATTACTTGCGCCTTCCAAAATTGACAGGGAGGCTTACAGGTTTCTATACCCGCTTTCAAAACACAACGGATGTAAATTTCTTTTTTGTTGATACCGGTATTGGATCGGACTTTGTTCAAGAAGTGCTCACGGGTCTGGATAAGCTTCATATGGGCACGGAATTAGGTCTCGATTATCAATTGTCATCTGCGGTAAAATTAACCGCTGTAGCAGCTATAGGAAAGTATGTATATGCTAGTAACCCTAACGTGGCAATCAATTTTGATACGGCAGGAAGGGAAGAAGAGCTTATTAATTTAGAAGGAACAGTTGATTTAGGAGTTGCCAAGGTCAAAGATTACAAGTTGGCTCAGGGTCCACAGCAAGCCTATGCGATTGGCGTGGAGTATCGCGACCCTAAATATTGGTGGGTAAGTGCAACAACAAATTACTTGGCGAACAACTATGCAAATATCTCAACCATCACAAGAACAAAAAGTTTTTATTTGGATCCGGAGACAAATCTTCCTTTTGCCGATGCCACAGATGAAAATATTAACAAAGCTCTAGCTCAAGAACCAATGGACAATTTCTATCTGCTAAATTTAGTAGGGGGTAAGTCTTGGTTGAAAAAGGGTAAGTACATAAGTGTTTTTGCAAGTGTAAATAATCTGTTCGATGCGGTATATAGAACTGGCGGCTATGAACAAAGTAGGAATGGTAATTATGGCCAGTTTAAACAAGATAATCTAAGTGGAACACCATCTTTTGCACCCAAGTATTGGTATGGCTATGGCCGCACCTATTTTTTGAATTTAGCCTATAGTTTTTAAGACATTGATTATGATGGGAAACTTTAATTATAGAAGATTGCTTTTGAGATTTACAGTCCTTATGACCATATGTTTCTATAGTTGTGTAAAGAGCCGTAGTTATGATGTGCCACCGGATAATTGTGTTTCAGGATTGGTAGCCAATACAACGTATACAGAGGTTAAAAAGCTTTACAAAGGGAATACTTTTCAAATTCAGGATGATTTGATAATTGAAGGTTACGTTATTTCGTCGGATAGTGATGGAAACTTTTTTAGTGTGTTATATTTTCAGGATAAAGCTATAGCTCCAACCGAAGGTTTTCAAATAGAAATAGATGTTCGCGATTCTCATTTGTTTTATCCCGTGGGAACAAAAATAAAAATCAAACTTAAAGGATTGTATCTGGGTAAAAGTAAGGACATATTTAAACTGGGCGCTACTTTCACTTCTTTTGGGAATGTTTCCGTAGGCAGATTGCCCGCGGCTATAGTAGCTGAGCACATTTTCAAATTTTGCGATTCTCAAGCACCTATTGAGCCTACGAAAATCACTATAAATGATATAAAGGAAGAATTGACCAATACCTTAGTCACAATTACCGATGTGGAGATTAAAGAGGAAGAGGTGGGGCTAAGTTTTGCTGAAGTAGGGGAGGAGACAGAACGTATCTTAATAGATTGTGATGATAACGAGATTACCTTATTAAATAGCGGATATTCAGATTTTCAGTCTGAGCTTCTTCCAGAAGGAAGAGGGAATTTAACAGGTGTATTATTGAGAGAGAATAATAATTACATGATCAGCGTTCGCAGCACTGCGGATATCAATTTCAGCAAAGAACGTTGTGCTGAATTAGTAGATGAGTTTACTTCTGATAATATATTTATTTCTGAACTGGCAGACCCTGATAATAATGCTTCGGCAAGATTTGTGGAGCTTTATAACTCATCTACGGAAGACTTAAGTCTAAAAGGATGGAAATTAAAACGCTATACCAATGCAAATACAGAGGTTAGCTCAGAAATAGATTTATCTACCTTAACTATTGAAGCAGATGATTTTGTTGTGATTTCGCCAAATGCAGGGGAGTTTGAAATTGTTTATGGGTTTGCTCCGGATTTAGGTGTAGGTACGAACAGTCCGGCAGATTCAAATGGAGATGATAATTTACAATTGGTAGACCCTTTTGGAGCTATAATAGACGTTTTTGGAGTTGTTGGCGAAGATGGAACTGCTACAAATCATGAGTTTGAGGATGGTAGAGCCTTACGGAAATCAGAAATCCTAAAAGGGAGCGCAGTTTACGTAATTGAGGAATGGCTTATCGCTAATGACAGTGGCGAGGCGGGAACAATTAAGCAACCAAAAATAGCTCCTGATGACTTTTCTCCAAGAAATAAAAATTAGTGGCTATTCTTTAAGCTAAAATACTTTGTAGCTTTTCTGCGTATATAGGTTTAATGAGATAGTTGTTCTCCAAATTAAATGCTTTTGCGGTTTCAATATCCTGTGGGCTTATGGAAGAAGTCATCATATAAACGGTTGGCTCTTTTATATCTTTAGGCCAAATACCGCGCATTTCCGAAATAAAGTCCCATCCGCCCATAACAGGCATGTTAATATCTATTAATATGAGAGATGGTAATTCCGTATTTTCGGCGATCATTTGCTGAAAACTTTCAATTGCATCAAGGCCATTTTCATAAACAAGAGGTTCCACAGGAAACTCCATTGCTTGCATGGCACGTTTTATACTAAAAACAACTATTGCATCATCATCTACAATACAAGTTTTGCTAAAGTTCTTCATGTATACTTAGGTAGGATGGTTAGGACTAAATGTTATTTGTTATATCCAAACGGTTTTAAAAGCAAAAAAATACCCTTAGCTGCTAATATTTTGAAGAATATTATGAAGATCGTTTATTGAAATGGGTTTCAGGATATAATTATTCACAATCTCATATTCTTGTATTTTGGCAATGTCACGCGGGTCAACAGAAGAACTTATGATGTATATGATAATTTCTTCACTGTTATTATTTGGCATTTGAACAAATTCGTCTAAAAATTCCCATCCGTTCATTATGGGCATATTAATATCTAAAAAAATCATAGAAGGAAGTTCTTCTCCCTTTGCGGTCATTGCCTTTAACCCTTCTATAGCTTGTTGCCCATCATTATACACAACAATTTCTTCTGTAAAATCTACTTCGTTCATGATACGCTTTGTACCGTAAATGAAAATTGGATCGTCATCTATAATGCAGACACTTTTAATTTTAGTTACAATCATATTCTTTATTATGTTAATGGTTTTCCAAAGTATATTTTAAAAGTACTACCTATATCTACAGTGCTTTCCACTTCAATCTTTCCATTCATGGCTTCAATCTGATTCTTTGTAATGAAAAGACCAATACCTTTAGCGTCTTTATTGCGGTGAAAAGTTTTATACATGCCAAACAGCTTATCTCTATTTCTGGTTAGGTCAATGCCTAAGCCATTATCTTTAAATGAAACTGATATGGTATTCTCCCTTTTTTCAGCGGTAATTTCAATTAATGGTCTTCTTTTTGGAGAACTATATTTTAGACTATTTGTAAATAGGTTTAATACAATACTATCCAAATAAGCAGGTATAACTCTAATCATTAGGTTTTTTGGGATGTTTATCTCACAAACCGCATCTTTTTCCTGAATAATTAGACTTAGGTTTTTTTCAACATTTTTTATAGTATCGTATAAGTTGATGTTCTTCATCTTTTCATTAGAACCAACTTTTACTTGTACAACCTCATTTAAATGTAGTATGGTGTCATTAAGACTTTCGGAAGCGCCACGGAGCATGTCTAAAAGATTTTTTCGTTCTTTATCGCTATTTTCCTTCATAAGAAAATTGGTAAGCATAGATAGGTTGCTAGAATGCGAACGTAAGTTGTGGGATACGATATGTGCAAAATTTAAAAGGCTATCATTTTGTTCCGTAGTAATGTCCACTAAACGCGTTAGCTTCTTTTCATTCTTTATTTGCGGAGATATATCCGTTATTTGAGAAACAAAATGGAGAAGTTTGCCGCCTGCATCCTTTACTGCTGTTGCTGTTAATATGCCGTACACAATGCTACCGTCTTTATGAAAGTATCTTTTTTCTAATTTATAGCTAGACCTTTTCCCTCCTATTACCTCGTTAATTAAATGAACGTCCCCTTCATAATCGTCCGGATGGGTTACATCCTTAAAATTCATGGATTGTAATTCTTCTTCTGAATATCCAAGGCTTACACAGAGACTTTGGTTTACTTTTTCCACGGAGCCATCAATATTTACTATAGCCATTCCAGTATCCGAGTTTTCAAAAGCACCGTGAAAAGACTCTTCACTTTTTTGGAGCATCTGTTGGGTGTTTTTCAACTCCGTTATATCGTAATTGGTTCCTACCATTTTCACTGTTTGTCCATCTGCATTTTCGTGCCTTACCCCAATAGCTTTAATATGCCTTATTTTACCATTAGGCAAAACAATACGAAATTGAGTGTCAAAATCTTTTACACCGGCAATTGCCATTTTAACCTCTTTGTGGCTGCGTGTTCTGTCTTCGGGGTGAACACTCTGTAGCCAATCTTCATAGGTTACTTCATCTACATTTTTTTCAATTCCAAAAAGGCTGTACATGATGTCATCCCATACCAATTTTTTAGAGAGTAAATCATACTCCCAAATACCAACATTAGCACCTTTGGTGGCCAAAGCCAAACGTTCACTTACTTTTCTAAAACTAAGTTCCGTTATTTTTTTTTCGGTTATATCTTGAAAAGTTCCATATAACCGTACACACTTGCCATTTAAAAATTCTACCTCGCCTTTTGCTCGTACCCAGATTTCGTTTCCTTTGGCAGAAATGATAATTAATTCAGTGTCCCAAGGTGTCCCTTCCGTAATTGCATTGGTTACAAGATTAGTAATTTTCTCTCTGTTTTTACCCTTTTTGTAAAAGTTGATACTTGTCTCTAAATTAGGTTGATAATCATCGGCAACTTGATGGATGTCTTTCGTTATATCCGTCCAAAATACATCGTTTGTTGTCATATCAACTTCCCAGCCGCCAATTTTGCCTACTCTCTCTGCTTTTTCATAAAGTTCTTCACGCCTACTCCTTTCGGTCACATCTTCAAGAAGTACAATTAAACCTCCTATTTTCTCATCAGCATTGGTCCAAGCATTAATTTTCCATTTTAACCATTGTACTTTACCATTGGGATAAATGAATTTCTCACTATTGGAGAGACTCTCTTTTCCTTTGTTTAAGCATTCTTCTAAAATTGCTTTTAATTTGCTGGGTGTCTCGGGCAGGACATCAAAGTAATTTTTACCTATTATGGATTCGTAGCCTGGACAGAACTCATCTAACCATACTTTGGAGTAACCAGAAAAACATAGTTGCTTATCTAAAATAGCAACTGCACTTGGGGAATCTTTGATTAATGAGGTAATAGAGAGAGTTTGCAATGTGTTGTTGTTTTTTGTAAAAATAGGATTTAACTATGAATTGTAAGATTTGAGATGATTTAATGGAATACCGGGAAATAATATACGAAAAATCTGTCAGAAGAATAAACTTAGCTATTACTAAATAAAAGTTTTGTACTTGGAAACCTAATGATGCGTAGTCCATCAAACAAGCGGTGTTTAATTTTAAAAATCACCAGGTCCTTAAAAAAGCAGTCTTTACCTCATGCCAACTATTTGTTTTGAAAGGAAAAACAAGGGATGAATTTAAATATTGGAAGCTAAAATTAATCTAATGTACAAAAGAAGAGCGCTATTACAGATACCGTAGCTCTTTTGTTTAAATTTATAGAATGAAAAAGAAAGAGGTATTTACTTTACCTTATCTTCTTTAAGTAATTTAGACACTACGCTATTATGAACGATATGTTTTTTGATGAAATACGTTTGGGCCATACGGAAGCCGTGGCTTCAATATTGGAAGATAATCCTAAATTGGTCAATACCATTGATGCAAGGGGGTCAACACCATTAATTTTGGCAACCTACTACGGACATGTGGGAACTGCTGAAGTGTTATTGAATAAAGGTGCTGAGATAGATGCTGTAGATGAGTCCGGAAATACGGCATTGATGGGTGTTTGTTTTAAAGGCTTTTTAGAGGTCGCCAAAATGCTGATAGAGAAGGGAGCCAATGTAAATAAACGTAATTCTATGGGAGCAACGTGCCTTATTTATGCAGCAACTTTCAATCGGCCTGAAATCGCCAAATTATTACTTGAAAACGGTGCGGATACAATGGTTAAGGATAGTAGAGGTAATACCGCATTGGCCCATGCAAAAAATCAGGGTGTTCAAGAACTGATAGAATTGTTGGATAATGTCAATTAATGAATTAGAATGAAGCAGCTAGAACGATTAAAACGTATAAAAGCACTGGCGGAAACTGGTCTTGTTTACGCTGAGGATGAGTATAATCGTGAACGGTACGAAGAACTGAAAGAGATTGCCTTAGAGCTGATTTCCGACGTTGCCGATAGGCCTTTGCCTGTTTTGAAGGATTTCTATATGCCCGTTATTGATTACCCCACCCCAAAAGTAGATGTGCGTGGGCTAGTTTTAAATGAAAAAAATCAGGTTTTAATGGCCAAGGAAAGTATTGACGGTAAATGGACGATTCCTGGCGGATGGGCAGAAGTAGGCTTCCCTCCATCTAGTTGTGTTACAAAGGAGATAGAGGAGGAAACAGGTCTAGATACTAAGGTTTTGCGGCTGTTAGCTGTCTATGACAAGCAATCACACCCGCATCCGCCCCAGCCTTTTTACATTTATAAACTGTGTTTTCTTTGCAAATTAATAGGAGGGGAACTCAATCATGGTTTTGATATGCAGGATGCTGCTTTTTTTGATATTGATAATTTACCAGAACTTTCAAAAGATCGTATTTTAGAATCTCAACTTAAGCAATTGCACACCATGGCTGTCAATAATTTAATGGATGTATATTTTGACTGATTTTTACTATGGATAAAGTTTTGAACGTAGCCTTAATACAAACATCTTTGGTATGGGAAAATCCACAAGCCAATAGAGAATCATTAGCTGTTAAAATAAAAGCGATTCTTCCTAATGTTGATTTGATTATACTTCCGGAGATGTTTACTACAGGTTTTACCATGTCTCCCCAGAATATAGAAAAAGAAGAAGGAGAGCAAACCCTGGTTTGGATGCAGCAAAAAGCCAAAGAGAAAGATGCGGCTATAGTTGGAAGTCTAGTTTTTCATGAAAATGGGGCGCATACCAACCGTTTACTTTTTGTTGAACCTAATGGAAAAACATCTATCTATGACAAGCGGCATACTTTTACGCTTGCAGGTGAGGATAAAGTGTATAAAGCAGGTAAAGAACGACTTATCGTTAACTATAAGGGCTTTAAGATTTGTCCTATGATCTGTTACGATTTACGCTTTCCCGTATGGGCAAGAAATACAGAAGAATATGATGTTTTGCTGTATGTGGCAAATTGGCCAGAGCCAAGAATTACGGCCTGGGACACGTTGCTGAAAGCCAGGGCAATAGAAAATATGACGTATTGTATTGGGGTAAATAGAATTGGCACGGACCAAGTGGGTCATAAATATCCCGGGCATTCTGTAGTTTTTGATGCTTTGGGCAAAGATTTGATATATACGAAAGAAGAAGAAGTGGTAACTGCTTCATTATCCAAAAAGCATGTTGATGACGTTCGTGATAAGCTAAAATTTTTGGACGACAGGGACCTTTTTAGTTTGGAATAACAAAAGTTTGTTCCATTTCCCAGTTGGCACGCACTTCAATAATATCCGGATAGTAACTAATTTTTTCCGGTTGTTGCTTTTTTAGAAAGTTACCTGTATCCCATTTTTGATTTCCGTTTGTATCAAAAATTACTCTCACTAAGTATTTGGAAGGTTCAAGATTGTTAAATTCAAATACTTTAGGTTCAGTGGCTATAACCTCTCTTTTTAGCTCTCCTTGCTCATCTGTTAGTTGTACTATTAAAGGGTATTCGCCGCCTGTAATGTTAAATCTTAAGTTGCCATAATCTGCATAGCTACCCGTAGATAAATAGTATGATATGGTATCATTTGCCTGCTCAAAAAAATCTGTAATGGCTCCAGGAAGTATATCTAATTGATAACTCTGATTGGGTTCAATGGTGAAATCAAAATCAACTTTATTCTCAATAGTATCTAACTTGGTCTTAAAATCAACCGCTAACGAATCTTGGTTGGTCATAAAGATCAGTGTGGAATCTATAGTGGTGATGGGGGTGGTGGAAGAAATGTAAAATGGGTCGCTAAAATTAAGTGAGCCGTTCTGATTGGGATTCAATCTCATAGAATCGGTCTCTACTTTTCTGTTTTTTACAGTGAAAGTATCAATGATTTTCAACCGCTCATTGGTTGCCGTAAAGACTATAGAATCCATTTCATAAGGGGTAAACCAAAAATTTAGGGTATCCTTGCCTTTTTCTTTCAATAACTTGGTTTTAACAGTGTCCGGAATGGTGGTCAGTGGTTTTATTTCCACATCATCGGCATCACCGTAATAACCAAAAATAATCTTGTTTTTAGAAACCATACTGGGAACGGACATACTATAATTTGGGACTTCTTTAAATAGAGTAAGAACGTATGTAGAGTCTGTAGGAAGGCTTATAGTGTCGTTAAGGAATGCTATTTTATCTACATTCTGATCAAACATATTGTTCTTTGATTCATCCTTGAGAGCAAAAAGCTTGTACTGACCTTCTTTTAAGTTTTTAAGTTTAAAAATAACCGCGCTGTCTAGGGTATTTGTTATGTAGTTGGGCGGTCTTTTAAAAATGGTGGAATCAGTATAAGCCGTGTCAATTTCATATAACATTACACTAATAAAATCATCGGCTTTTTTCTTGAAGGCGTCTTTTACGGCTCCGGTCAAATCTAGGGAATCAATATAATCTCCTGTACTAAAAACATAAGTTAGAAAGCTACTGGGATTACCCTCGTTATTATCTTGAACGCTTTGCCCAAAGTTTAGAGTGTAAGTTGTGTTTTCCCTAAGGGTATCCTTAAATTTTAGTTCAAGATATTTGCTGGCAGCACCTTGGGGCTTGATGTCCGGTTGATATTTTAGAGGAGGCGAAACTATGAGTTGTTCCTGTATGTCCTTAAGTTTTATGAACTCATCAAAATAAAGCCGAATGCGACTAGCCTTAAAATTAGTAGTCATGCTATCTGGTTCTGTTTTTAAAAGCGTAGGTGGGGTTAGGTCTTTTGGACCTCCGCTAGGACTTCCTCTACGTGCACATTGCCATAAAACAGCAACTATCATGAATAAAAACAAAAAGGTTACAAACCTGCGAATCATAAGACTAAACTATAGCACAAAGTAACAACTAATTTTCTTTAATTCCATACTTATGGTACCACGGCCATACTTGCAATATAAACATTGGTATTTGGTGCTTGAGACAATACTTTGGCACAATTTTCCATGGTAGCACCTGTGGTGATAACATCATCTACCAGAAGAACATTTTTATTTCTCAAAGCATTATGATCAGACAAAATATACAGGTCTTTGATGTTCTGCCATCTTCCTATTCTTCCTTTCTTGGTTTGGGTCTTGGTATTTGCTGTTTTAACAAGAATGTTATCTACATACTCAGCGTTAAGGTGAAATGCCAATCTTTCGGCAAAAGAAGCAACTTGGTTATATCCTCTTTTTCTAAGTTTTTTCTTATGTAAAGGCACAGGAATAATGACATCTATAGCGTTTTTAAGTTCGCCATTATCTTTAAGTATTTGTCCATACCAATCACCCAAAAATGTACCAATTTGTTCTTGATTCTTATATTTCAGGTGGTGAATAAGCTCACGTACAATACCGTTTTCCGAAAAATACAGCATTGAACTTGCCTTTTTTATGTTAATTCTACCATAAAATATACGGTCAACGGGGTTTTCATCGTTAAAAGTATAATCGGTAAGCGGCAAATCGTTTCGGCAAGTGGTACAGATGAGTTTCTCTCCTCTGTTTAAATGAGCATTACATCCAAAACACACCCTTGGTGCTAAGATCGAATTGATATCATTTAGTATATTTGTTAACATTTTAAACACCAAACCTTTGCCTTCGTGCAAGCTACTTAAAAGCCCCACACGCCCCAATGGACGTTCAAGATACTAAATTTAACTACAAAATTATACTTACTGCCTTGGTTGCGGTACTCATAGGTATCTTAATAGCATTTTATTATAGCTATGCCCAGTCTAGAAGTCAAATTGTATATCTAGAGCAGGAAAAGGATCTCCTTGTTAAGGATCTTACTATAATGAAGACTGATGTAGATAGACTTTCGGCACTTAACGAGGTAAATGAAATAGAACTGGAAAGTTCAAAATATAGAGTACAACAACTGTTGGATTCCGTAGGTAGATTAAATTTTACGGTAGAAAAGCTTAGAGAATATAAAACGGAACTACGAAGGTTAGAAGCTAAAAATGATAGTTTAAAACTTAAGAACAATTTCTTGAGGTATAATAACATGCTTCTTTCCGATAAGTATGAGGAAACCAAAAAACAGATAGAGGTCCTTAGAGGAAAAAGTAGTTCACTTGCAGAGGCGGAAGCACTCCAAAGAAAGAAGATAAGCGAGTTGAACAAAGAACTCAAGTCAAAAAAATATTTAGCATTACAGAACACGGAGGGTAGCGGTTTCAGATTACGTTCTGGAAAGCCTATTAAAACCAACAAGGCATCACTTATAGAAAAACTTCGTGGTTGTGTTACCGTGGCTGCAGATGGTCATGAGCTTAATGCGGAAAAAGTAGTGTACTTTCAATTCTTAGGCCCTAATATGAGGGTTATTGAGGATAATGCGAATACCATTGCCGTAAATGGTAATATTTATAGTAAACGTGTAGAGTTTACTTTTAGTGGTGAAGAAACTAATGTTTGTGACTTCATTACCCTGCCCCAAGGCTCTTTAGAAGAGGGTGTATACAGGTTGAACGTTTTTGAAAACCAAAAACTTCTATCTTCAAGTGAATTTGAACTAAAATAAATTTTCTGACATTGCCCTAATATTCTATTTTTGCCGCATGGCAAAACAAGAAGATGATTTTAAGAGGGTAATTTCCCATGCAAAGGAATATGGTTACGTATTCCAGTCCAGTGAAATTTATGACGGATTAAGTGCAGTTTATGACTACGCACAGAACGGTTCTGAACTCAAAAAAAATATACGGGAGTACTGGTGGAAAGCCATGGTACAACTCAATGAAAACATTGTGGGTATTGATGCCGCAATTTTCATGCACCCTACTACCTGGAAAGCTTCTGGCCACGTTGATGCTTTTAGTGATCCTTTAATTGACAATAAGGATTCTAAAAAAAGATATCGTGCAGATGTTCTCGTGGAAGATCATGTGGCCAAAATTGAAAATAAGATAGAGAAAGAAGTAGCCAAGGCAGCCAAACGCTTTGGTGATAAATTTGATAAAGAGCAGTTCTTGGCCACAAATCCAAGAGTTGTAGATTATCAGGAACAAGCAACTACCATTCTAAAAAGGTTAGGTAAATCTTTGGAAAAAGAAGACCTGGCAGATGTTAAGAAACTGATTGAGGAACTGGATATTGCCTGTCCAATGTCCGGGTCTAAGAATTGGACGGAGGTTAAGCAGTTTAACCTTATGTTCGGCACTAAACTTGGAGCTACTACAGAAACGGCTATGGATCTTTACCTACGTCCAGAAACTGCGCAAGGTATTTTCGTTAACTTCCTGAATGTTCAGAAAACGGGTAGAATGAAAATTCCTTTTGGTATTGCTCAAACAGGAAAAGCATTCCGTAATGAAATTGTAGCGCGCCAATTTATCTTTCGTATGCGTGAGTTTGAACAGATGGAGATGCAATATTTCATCAAACCCGGTACGCAACAAGAGTGGTATGAAAAATGGAAAGAGAAGCGTATGAAATGGCATCTTTCTTTGGGTATGGGGCAAGATAGCTATCGTTTCCATGACCATGAGAAATTAGCTCACTATGCAGATGCAGCTTCGGACATTGAGTTCCGTTTTCCTTTTGGTTTTAAAGAGCTTGAAGGCATACACTCACGAACTGATTTCGATTTATCAAGTCATGAAAAGTTTTCAGGTAAAAAATTACAGTATTTTGACCCTGAAACCAGAGAAAGCTATGTGCCTTATGTATTAGAGACTTCGATTGGTTTAGATCGTATGTTCTTAGCTGTTTTTTCCAATTCTCTGAAAGAGGAGGAGCTAGAGAACGGCACTACTAGAACGGTATTAAAATTACCTGCGGTTTTAGCACCTACCAAAGCTGCCATATTCCCATTGGTAAAAAAAGACGGTCTTCCGGAAATTGCTCATAAAATCATTGAAGACCTTAGATGGGATTTTAATGTAATATATGATGAGAAGGATGCGGTTGGACGTCGTTACAGAAGACAAGATGCCAATGGCACACCATTTTGTATAACTGTGGATCACCAAACGGTAGAGGACAACACGGTAACTATACGTCATCGTGATTCTATGGAGCAAGAACGTGTTGAAATATCGAATTTAAAATCGATTATTCATGATGCCGTAGATATGAAAGGATGGTTAATGAAAATGGAAGAAGCTTAAATTTTCAAGCCTATTTTAATACCTCCGTACCAATTACGTCCGTTTCCAGGGTAGTAGTAACGTGGTTCACTGCCTCCAAATCCCGTAGCATTTATCAATACGGATTGAGCATATTTTGTGTCAAAAATATTATTGATACCAAAATCAATCCCTATTGAGAAACGGGTAGATAATTGTTTTCTATATCCGATTTTGGTGTTCAACAGATTAAATGCATCACTATATAAAGTATTGGCATCCGTTAAAGATATTTTGTCAACGTATTGATGGGTAGTGTTCCAATAAAATCCGTTTCTCATCTGCACTTGAAGACCAGAATTTAATCTATGTTTGGGCACACCTGTTAAAGGGTTTCCTGAAAAGTCATTGTCGCCGTCAATAAATTCAACAAAACTAAAGTCGCTTAAGGTATAATTCACGAACGGCCTTAATTGTAGTTTAGGTGATATGGAGAATTTATAACTTAATTCCGAGTCTATACCTTGGTGCTTTGTACTTCCTGCATTTTTCCCAATGTATTGGTCCTCACCTATACGTTGATCCACCAAAAGGTTTTTAATATCCATGCGGTAGACTGCGATATCTAAATGCAGTTTGTTCTCAAAGAATTTGAATTGGCCTCCCAATTCGTAATTAATGCCTGTTTCCTGAGCAATGTCCGGATTTATAACCCCTTCCGGTGTTAAGGACCTTTCTAAACTTGGATTGGAGAAACCACGACTAACATTAGCATAAATAGCTTGGTCTGCATTAATATTGTAACTCAAATCTAAACTAGGAAGAATAATGGCCTTAAAATTACGTTTGGCATTTTTATTTTCAGAACCGGTATTGTACCTGTCTCTGAAATCATAATGGGTTTTGTTAATGTTGAGTCCTACTTGTGCTTTTAGTTTATCCGTTAAGGGTAGCATTAATGAGCCAAAACCGTTAAATTTTCTGCGAAATTCTTTATTGTCACTTAATTTTTGCCCTATTAAACTACCGTTACCATTATTGTCTCGGTATAAGTTTTCAAACGTGCCCCAATTGTATTCATCTTTATAAAGTTCAGCCCCAAAAGTATATTCAGCTTTTCTTTGAAGAAAACTGAAATTTCCTAGAAAACGCGATCTAAAACCATAACCATTGGTAATTTCATCTAAAATGTTGAACGGTCTTGGTTCATAATGATCAAGGTAAGTGTAGAAAATGCTGGTGGTGTTCTTTAGTTTGGAACTAAATTCATGGTCATATGAGAATCCTGCCAGAGTATAGTTGTTATCTTCAAAACCCTGTGCGGCATTCCATGTGAAAGCTGCTTGTTGTGGGTTTTCGTTAAATGCAGAAGCACTTAAGGAACTTGGTATTTGTGCAGAATAATCAATGTGGTTTATTAAAAATGAAATCTTATTTTTTGAATTTAATTTATATGAAGTGCTGATTAAGACCCCGTCTCGTTCAAAACTATTGTTGTCACGGTAACCATTGGTTTCCATATGCCCGTATTTGACCATTAAAGATAGTTTAGTATCGGAATGGGAGAATCTAAGACTGTTCTTTAAAAGTCCGTAAGAGCCTAAGGTAAAATTATTTTCAATTTGGGTTGTTTCTTTAGCAAATGCCTCGGAATGTAAGATAATTGCACCTCCTAGACCAGTTCCATATGCTGTTCCTTTTGGCCCTTTTATGACTTCTATTCCAATTAAATTTTCTAGATCATAAGCTTCAATAGTTGAAGCTCCTGTTCCATTGGTTAAAGGAATGTCATTATAATAAAGCTGAAGTTTATCCGTGCCAAATTGTGAACGAGCGCCTATACCTCTAATGGTAATTCTATTAGTGTTCAACGCGCCGGAAAGAACAAATACTCCGGGAATTTGATTTAAGGCAGAGACCATATCCGAAGGGCTGTAATTTTGAAAGCTTTTTACTCCAATGATAGAGGAGGGTACGATACCTGTTGCCTGTTTTACTAAAATAGTATCCGTTAATACTATTTCTTCTAATTGGGTTATGCTATCCTTTGTTACAGGATTTTGCGCTTTTGTAAACTGAACGAAAAGAATAAATATAAAGACTACGAAAATCGACTTCATTTAGGGCTTTTATTTGAAGGAGGTAAAAATAGCAAACTAAACGGGCTTCTTGGCTCACAATGCTTATTTTCGTAAAAAAGTTAAAGACGTGAAAATAGTATCATATAACGTTAACGGTATACGTGCCGCAATTAACAAGGGTTTTATTGAGTGGTTACAGGCAGTTGGTCCTGACGTAGTCTGCCTGCAAGAAATTAAAGCAATGGAAGAGCAATTGGATTTGGCTCTTTTTGAAGCAGCGGGATACAAATATAATTATTGGTTCAGCGCCCAAAAGAAAGGATATAGTGGTACAGCAATTTTATCAAAAACGCAACCTGATACTATTCAAAAAGGAACTGGAATAGAGCATATGGATTTTGAAGGCAGAAACATTCGTGCAGATTTTGGAGATATTTCAATAATGAGTATGTATCTGCCTTCGGGGACAAATTTAGCCCGATTGGACCATAAACTTATGTATATGGCAGATTTTCAAAAATATGCCGATGAACTTAGAAAAACACATCCAAATTTGATTGTGTTGGGTGATTATAACATCTGTCACGAAGCTATAGATATTCATGATCCGGTGCGTAATAAAAATGTATCTGGATTTCTCCCTGTTGAACGGGAGTGGATTGGAGATTTCATGAAAAGCGGTTTCATAGATAGTTTTAGGCATTTCAATAAGGAGCCAGATAATTATACATGGTGGAGTTACCGCGCCAATGCTCGGAACAACAATAAAGGATGGCGTTTGGACTACGCCATGGTGGCAGAACCTCTTAGGGATAGGTTAAAACGATCGGTAATCCTATCCGAGGCAAAACATAGTGACCATTGCCCAATTTTGGTGGAAGTAACTTCTTAAAAAATAAAAGCATCCCAACAAAAAGGGATGCTTTCTTTATCTATTTTTCACTATTTCTAACGGTAAATTGAGAAGTGACCCACGAATTCGCGGTCGTCATTTACGCCGTTTAGTTTAATGATGTACCAGTAGTCACCAGCTGGTAAGCCTTTTTTATTATAATTACCGTCCCATTCTCCGCTGCCAACGAAGCTTTTTATCATTCGCCCGTAACGATCGTAGATAGAAACAAACATGTCTGGAAAAGCCTCGTTGTTTTTAATTATCCATACATCGTTCTTACCATCACCATTAGGAGTAAAGAAATTCGGGATTTCAATATCTATAAATTCCATCGGTACCTGAATTGCGGTTTCACAGCCTTTACCGTCTACTACACTAACCGTGTACATACCGTCACGAACAATATAATAAGATCCAGAAGTTTGTGGCATGGATTCAAAGTAATAGGTGTAATCTTGATCACCGCCCTGGGCTTCAACCAAAATTTGGTTAATTGCTCCTTCTTTAAGAATTAAGGTTAACGGGTCCTGACCATCAATAGTAAAGTTCATGACCTCAACACAACCTGTTCCCAAATGCACAATACTTATGGTATGGTCACCTGCGGAAATATCAGAAAACGTTGGGTTTGATTGTGCATTGTTAACGTCCGGGTTATTGGGGTTGGCATCATCTAGGTCATATACAATTTCAGAAGTATCCAAAGTTTCATCTTCAAATTTTACGGAAGCCTCATAGTAAGGCTGTCTATCTCTACATTCATTAACTAGTTCTATGGATGCGGTAAGGTTAGCTCCAACTTTTACTTCCTCATAAATCAAATCTGCTTTACAATCGTTGGAATCTTTGATGTTGATTTGATAGAAACCACCATCCAGATTATCTAATAATACGGTGCCTCCGGTCAGTAAAACATAAGATTCTGTATTAGTTCCCAAGGAGTAATAATATGGAGCGGTACCTCCAGTAATACCAACTTCTATTAAACCGTTATCATCGCTAGAACAAACTTCGTCTATTATACGAACCACAGATGTTTCTAAAGGAGCTGTAGGACTGTTAACTGTAAATGTTATCGCTTTTTCACAACCGTTTCCATCTTGCACAATTACGCTGTAATCTCCGGCAGCCAGGTTTTCAAAAGTGGGATCAGTATATGCTTTTTGTGGTTCTGTGGATATATAGAAATAATAAGGGGCTTCACCACCAGAAAAAGGAATGGTAACAGTACCGGACTCTTCTCCATAACATGCAACAGCGGTTGCGTTAACCGTTGCTGGTACAATTAGTTCTGTTGGTTGATTAATCACTATTTTCCTATCGTTAAAAGCAATACAGTCAATACCGCTTGTAGCACGTACATCGTAAGTTCCTGCTCCAAGGTTTTCAAAGATTCCTGAGTCTTGCAAACTACCAATGAGCACCCCATCTTTTTCTAGTTGGTACTGATATCCACCAAGACCACCGGCAGCGTGAGCTACTAATACAGCATCTTGTTCTCCAAAACAGTTGATCGTTGTATTAGAGTCATCTATGGTTAAGGTAAAAGGTTCAACCACATTAATGCTTCGTATTACAGAAATAGGAGTTTCACACGTATTCTGATTTTTGGCAATGAACTCATAAGTTCCGGGCCCTAAATTGCTATAAATATTACCAGTTTGCCAAGTGCCGGCATCTGGGTGGGTGGTAGGCTGAATCATTTGATATTCAAAAACATCGCCGCTATTACCTGTTGCCGAAACTGTAATCTCACCAGAATTGGGTGTACACGTTGGCTTTTGTGTAATCTCCGCATCAATCCGTATAACAAATGGATCACTTAAAACTATTGGAACATCGGTTGTGTCTTCACAATTTAAATTATCTTGAACGGTTATAGCGTAAGTACCCGCAAAAAGACCGCTAAAAGTATTGTTGCTCTGCGGTAACGTACTTACTCCCGTAGCAGCGTTGGTTAAAATGTACTTATAGTCCGTAGGGCCATTTGTTCGTGACACAATTACAGATATTTCCCCATCTTGACTACCTGGGCAGCTAGGGTTAGTTGTGGTAATACCCGCAGCATCGTCTATCACAATTGGATCAATTGGCGGAATGATTATTTCTTTTGCCAAAGTGATACATCCGCCAGAATCCCTTACTCTAACTTGGTAACTGATGCCTAGCAAATTATCTATAACATTGTTCGAATCAAAAGCTTGGTGAACGTTTCCGCTTATGGTTTCTACCAGTTCAAATTCATAGTCGCCCCAACCCCCTGTTGGTTTCAGCGTAACTTGTGCGTCAGCGCCAATACACGTCAAAACTTGAGTAATATTGAAATCTACGTCTAATGGAGTTGAAGGAGATTGAATGGTTATATGTTCAGAATCCTCGGAACAGTTCGTGTCCCTATCGGTAATTTTGATGTAATATGTACCTACGGGAAGACCGGTTATAGGAATTGATGCATTGCTAGAAGAAGTTACTGCAGCTTGCTCAATAGTGTCATCTGATTTAAAGACTTCGTAATTAAACCCGCCTGCACCAAAACCGGATGCCGTAAATGATAAGGCACCATCACTGGATCCGGAACAAGTAATATTGTCTGTGTGAGCAGCAATAACCCCAATGTTGTCAAAAGGAGCAATCAGCTGTGTTACCTCAGTAGTACATCCCGTATCATTATCCGTGATGAAAAACGAATAAGAGTTAGGGTTTCCACTTTGAATGGTTACCGTAGTTCCCGATATACTAACTATCGAAGATGCACTTGGTTTTTCAACAATACTAAAATTGGTGAAACTTGCAGGTATGTTTATTTCATAAATACCATCAACCGTACAATTCATTGCTGTGGTGGTTGTTATGGTAGCCGAAATTTTAGAAGCTGCAGGTATCGTCACATCAACGGTAGCCGGACAGTTGTTTTTATCCTTAACGTTAATGGTAATCGTACGTGCCGTTGTTAAGAACGGTATTTCGTAGGTGTCGGAACTGGTATAGCTACTTCCATCAAAGCTATATGAATATGGAGGTATTCCAGAGCCGCCCATATCTACAACTATTGTGGCTAGACCAAGGTTATTGTCCGAAGTACATGTAAAAGCTGTTGGAACCGGCGTAGTAGCAAACTGTAGTTCAGTAGGTTCACTAATAGTTGTAGTTAAGGTCTGTATACAATTCTTTGATGAACGAATATTGATTGTGTGCGACCCGGGGGTCAAATCTTCAAACAAATTACTGGTTTGATATGGATTTCCGTCAATACTGTATTCATAAGTAACATCTAGGTTGTCTGCTGTTGGATTTTGTATTATGGAGACTTTACCATCATTATATCCAAAACAACTTACAGATTCTCTAAGACCTATTATAAAATCTGGAGCAACAGGAGTATCTAGTTGAATAGGAGTAGTTGATCTTGGCGCACATCTATTCGCTACCGGTACGGCAGGATCAACATCCGTTACTGTAACCGTATAGGCTACACCAGATGCAAGACGGTCAAAAATACCTGTGGCATTAGTTTCATCACCCGGGGCATAAGACCCTGGAATTGGAGAAATCGTAAAATTGTACGTACCGGAACCGCCATATGCAGAAGCTTCTATTTCTCCGTTATCTGGATTGCCTGAGTCACAATCAACTGTTTTGGTGATTTTAACACGGGGTACCATTTGAGGATAAATATGAATAGTTCTGGTATCTGAACATCCGTTTTCATCACGCACTACTAGTGTATGATAACCAGGTCCCAAGGTTTTTGTTGAGGTAGATGTCACTTCTCCGTCCCAAATATAATCTGGACTCGGTTTATTTGGGTTGGTTCCAGCATTGGATAATGTTGCAACTACATTGTAAAGCTCAGTGGTAGATGTACATCTATCCGTTACATCAATAGCGTCTATAACTGGTTCTTCATCTTTTATAAATGTGATTACGTCCGGAGTAGGTTCTACACATCCACTGCCATCTCTAACATAGGCTCTGTATACATTCTGACCTCCAGTATAACCTGTTGGCACGACATTTGACCAGAAGTTATCAGGTCCAAAATCAGCATCGGTAGGGGTCTGGCTATCCGGTACAAGGGCATATTCGTAAGGGTGCCAGTTCTGTCTTAATTTGTTCCTTATGTTAAAATAGGCTTCATCATCCCAGCCTCCTATTGCTGTTACGGCAACTTGTCCGCCAGTATTACATGTAGGTTGAACTACGTGGTCTTCAGTTAATCTTAATTTGGTCTTGGGCCTATAAATTAAGAAGCGTTCACCGGCAGTACAACCTGAGCTATCTTCTACCTCTACAACATACCACGCTACGCGCATGTTTGGTACGGTTATGGTAAAAGGAGCGCCGGTACTCATTACCGTGGGTGGGTTATAATGAAAGGCGGTGTGTACTGGATTACCCGCATTGTAAATTTTAATGTTCACAGGTCCCGGAGCCGAGTTGGCAATTGTTAGTTCTACTTCTCCGTTTCTAGCATTATAACAAGTTTCACTTTGAGGAACCGCATCAACGGTAATGAAACCTACAGGTGGTTCAACAATTGGTCTTAATGAGCGCCATCTTACACAACCGGTAGCGTTATCGCGAATCGCTACGGAATAGGCTACCCCAAATAATAGCTTACCATAAAGAGCGCTGTTCGTAAATCTATAATCACGTTCATTAGGATTGCCGGCCGTACCAGCAACTCCATCCCATAATGGATTTTCTGAATCATTGAAAGGTCTCCAACCACTGTTAACATCATCTTCAACACCATCGCCATCATCATCTATAAGTTGATAAGGGTACAACCGGACATCAAAAGGCCCTACTAGGTCTGGCGTACCATCACCATCGGAATCTTGATTTGTTATAGAAAAATCATACGTTGCTCCATTGGCACAAGTCTGCAATGCTACTGGTGAAGTTACCCCCGAAGGAATTGGAGGTGATTCAACGGTATACACTTGAGATTCCCATGAACATCCTTTTTCATCCTCTATTCTAACTACAAAATGGTTAGCCCAATATAGAAGCACATCAAAACCGGTTTTTGGCCCGTATTTGGCAGGCTGGTATGCATTTAGGTAGTTAGAATTGGTAGCGAGATCAATATTCTCATAGTTTCTATAAGTCCAAGTACGGGTTTCCTCACCAGCTTCATATTTTGCTTTGTCGTAAACACGAATCAATGAAATGGAAACCGGTCCTGTTGTATTTTGGATATTGGATATTTTCATGTTGCCCCATTGGTTACCACCAGCGGGATCACAGCTAATATCTGTTTTCTCTATTTCGGCTTCAATGGCGGCTTCTGCACCTATTATGGCCTGTTCATTTTCAATAATACACCCGAGTGCATCTTTTATTGCAAAATAATAAGTGGTAGCATCAAGATTCGTAAAAACTGCCTGATCGCCGTAAACAGCAGGGTTTGTTCCGCTAAAAGGAATGTCACTAAATGCATATTCATAAGGAGGTGTTCCTCCTGTGGCCTTCAATTGAACGGATCCCGTACCATCTTTTCCGCAAGTAGTATTGGATACTTCGTGATCAAACCCTAAAGCCGGAGCCGCAGAGATTATAACAGGGTCCGTAGTGAAAGTACAACCTTTGCTATCTATCACATCAAATGTGTATGAACCTTCTGTAGAAGCGCTAAAAGGTATGCTTACTGGAGTAGTGTTTCCGTTCACATAATAAGTGTACGGCGCGTATCCTTCTTGAGGTGTTATGGCTATAATAGCATCTGGTGTGGCACCACAACCATAAGGTTTCGTAATTTCCCCTAAGGCAAATAACTGTCCTGAGATTTTAGTGTCGGTAACTATGGTTTTACATCCGTTGTTGCCAATTATTTCAATTAAATAATCATAAGGGGTTAAGTCGGACAGTGTAAATGTACCTCCTGTTATTGCTACGGGCGTTCCGCTGTTTACAGTGTAAAAATAAGGAGCTTCTCCTCCGGAAACGTCTATTTTCAGGACACCTTGAGTTGTACTTGAATAACAATAATTAGTAGGCGAACCGGCTGAAGTATCTACATCGGCAATAGGACCTCCTTGGTCTATAAGGTCAAATTTGGTAGTGTTTACTAAACACCCGTTTACATCCGTTACATAAATGGTGTGCTGCCCGGTTTGCGATAATCCAGTAATGGTTTTATTGCTCTGAGCCGTAAGAGGATGCATCGTATTGTCAGGTTGTTCTACAGAGTACCTATAATTTCCCCAACCACCTGAAGCCTCGATAGTAACAGATCCTGGAGAGCCACAATTTATATTGGAAATACTAAAGCTGTCTACTACAAGCGGAGTAGCTGGTCCACTAACGGTTATGGTCTGAAGTTTTTGGCAAGGTCCTGATTCATCATTTGTTTTGAGAGTGTAGGTGTCCGCAGGAAGACCTGTAATCAATAAAGGAGAACTGGACTGATTTAAAAGGCCAAGACCTAAAGGGTTTCCTGAGCTATCTTCTACCACTACACTAAACGAGCCATTAAAATTGTCTACGGACAACTCTATACTACCATCTGCCGTACCAGTTGTGGCGCAACTTACATTGTTTTTTACCAGTGCATTTGCTGTAAACTGTACTGGGTTCGGTACAACATAATTTCTAACTATTTTACATCCATCATCTGCTATGACTTCAAAAGTGTATGTATTTGGAGCAAGGGCTGTAAAAGTATCGCCAGATGCTGTAAAAGTGGTAGGTTGAATAATTTTATAAGTAAAAGGACCATTACCATTTTCAACCGTAACTCGTACATCGGTCGTGCCGGTAGAGCAATCAACACTACTGTGTGAAAAGGTTAAATCAGAAGGATTGGATCCTGCGTTTACAGTTTCATCAACCGTTGTTAAACAACCGTTTGAATCTCTTACGGTAATGGTATAACCACCAGCTCCTAATCCACTCAAATTGGGATCGGTTTGAAAATTCTCGCCATCTAAACTGTATTCAAATGGGGCTGTGCCACCTGCCGTTACACTTGCTTGAATAGTTGCTGAACCATTTGAGCAATCAATTTGTTGAGTAACAGATGCGCTTGCGGTAAATGAGGTACTTGCTTTAACTTCAGAACTGATAGTGGGAAGTTCACAAGAGCCTCCGGCTTTTTGTTTTTTTATGATGATCGAATAGGTATTAGCAGTTAAATTGCTAAAAACATTTGAGGTTTGAAAGCTACTGCCGCCATCAATGCTGTATGTAATAGAATAGCCTTGGGTATCCGTTACATCTACTGAGATGCTCCCGTCATCAGTACCATTACATGTAATGTCTTGTGGGTTTATTGAGTAAACAATCTCAGGTTCCGTTACAACGTTAACAGAATTTGAGTTTACTTCACAGCCATTGACGTCCTTTACCGTAATAACATAAGCTCCAGCTGCAGTGACAGGAATTTTTGTTTGATTTCCTAAAGTAAAAGGAGTAAATGTTACATTGCCGTTTACGCTGTATTCGTAAGGTGCAGTACCTCCGGTTTGGGTTACCGTAATGATGCCATCAGTACAGTCTATATTTTTTGTGACAATAGCTTCAGGTTTCACGTCCGCAAAAACCGGAATTTCTTGTTGAGCTATCCATGAACAAGCGGAAACACTGGCTAGGGTTACGTTAATATCGTAAATACCAGAGTCTAAATCGGGAAAAGTGTAAGAACTGCTGGTTACGGCTCCAGAAGAATTAATTAAATTACCACCTTGGCTAATTTCATATACATAGGTTGAGGAAGCGTTAGAAATATCAACTTTAATAGCTCCTTTTGAAGTATTGCACGAAATAGGAATTATAGTGGCACTGGCATCAATAGCGTTATTGTTAACCATCACGTCTTCCAAAGTGAACAAACAGCCCTCAGTATCATTTTTTCTTCGAATTTGAATATCATAGGCACTTACGCTATTTATTGTAAATACATTTGAATCCTGCCATGTGGCACCATGATTAATAGTGAACTCGTAGGTGGAAGGAACGTTATTAACGGAAATTGAACCAGGTGTGCCACAATCTATATTCGTTACTACTGGACTTGGGTTTAATTCATTGGAATACACATTAAAATAAAAGCGTTCGGTACTATTGTCAGTATACCTTACCAAAATTTTGTATTCCCCACCGTCCGTCACAGTGTATTGAGTATTTGTACTGACCTCGTCCCACAAGCTGTTTAAAGCGGTATTGGCACAGGTAGATGATCCATTAGTAGGGCTGCCCGGCTGAAGCTTAGACCATGTTATGGTCTGCAAATCTGGAATGCTTGTGACAATTAAACGTTCATCATTTACACCACACAAATAAATCTCGTGTAATTCGCTACCGTCGTTCGCACAATTCACAACTCCATCAGAACTACCCGTTAAAGGGTGGGTTCCATAAAGCAAAGCCGACTTCGATATATTTGTTTTTTCTTTTGCAAGCGCAGTAGGGGAAGGGGATGCATAAGCCAAAAGAGATGACACTGTTAGTGTCAAAAAAAGGAATAAGAGGTTCTTCAGAGAACACAAAGAATACTTATAAGTGGTCGTCATAAGTAGGTTTTTGGTTAAATAGTTGGTTTTGCTTCTCAGAATATTTAGTTGATATTTAAGAAACACGGTCTAGAAATAACGTATTTATACAGGCTCTAGTATCAAATAGTTAAAATTTCTGATGGTATGTAACTCTGTGTTTTATTATTTGGGAAAATTGATATGGTCTAATCTGGTTGTTCTATTTCTGTAGTTAGCCCAAAATAGGTATTTGAGCGAATTTTTGGCAACAATCGATAAGGGGTTTCCTGTAACACAGCAAATTGCTTAAATTTGGGCTTTTTGCAAATTATACCCCCCAAGAATACATGAAAAATACAAACCTACCCTACACTGACATTGAAGTCAGCAAAATTTGCCTTGGTACCATGACCTGGGGCAAACAAAATACGGAAGAAGAAGGGCATGAACAGATGGATTTTGCCTTAGATAATGGTGTAAATTTTTTTGACACAGCAGAACTATACCCTGTTCCTGCGCATCCTGACCGTCATTCGGCAACCGAAAAAATAATTGGAACTTGGTTCAAGAAAAATGGGAATCGCGATAAAGTTATACTAGGTACCAAAATAGCAGGTAAGGCCGAGTTTACAAAATTCATACGAACCAATGGATTTTCTCCAGATGCTATACGTAGTGCTGTTGAAGGCAGTTTGGAGCGTTTGCAAACTGATTATATTGATTTATACCAGTTGCATTGGCCAGAAAGGAATACCAACTATTTTGGGAAAAGAGGTTACAAGCATGATATTTCCGATCATTGGAAAGATAATATCCATCAGGTTTTGGAAACCATGCGTGATCTCATTCGTGAAGGAAAGATCAGACATGTGGGCATATCTAACGAAACCCCGTGGGGAACCATGCGTTTTTTGACCGAAAGTAAGGTTCACGCTGATTTGCCAAGGGCAATAACGATTCAAAATCCATATAGTCTTTTAAATCGTCAGTTTGAGGTGGGCCTTTCTGAAATTTCTTTGCGAGAAAAAATAGGTCTTTTAGCATACTCTCCAATGGGTTTCGGAACCCTGTCCGGAAAATATTTAGGAGGTATGAAACCTGCTACCAGTAGAATTACATTGTTTCCTAATTATAACAGGTATAGTAATGATCCAGCTATAAAAGCAACAGAAATGTACCATGAGCTTGCTCAGAAACACGGGCTGTCTATGGCGCAAATGGCTTTAGCTTTTGTAAATACAAGACCTTTTTTAACCAGTACCATCGTTGGGGCGACCTCCATAAAGCAGTTAAAGGAAAATATAGAAAGTATAGACCTAAAGTTAAATGATGAAGTGCTAGAAGGTATTGAGGCAATACATAATTCTATTCCTAACCCTGCACCATAAATAAATAGTATGTTTTTTTTAAAAGTAGGTTTTGGGCAATTAATTGTAATAGTGGCGGTAATCCTGATAATCATGGTTACTGCCCGTATTATGCGGGATAAAAGGTAAAGTTCCTGATTAGTAATTAGTCTAGTCAAAAAGAGCATTGACCATATCTTCTATTTTGGAGACTAAATGCACTTCTATTTTGGTGTTCTTTAAAGTAATTTTGTTATTCTTTGAAACGTAAATAGCGGTGAAACCAAGTTTTTCAGCTTCAGATATTCTCTGGTCTACACGCTGTACGGGTCGAATTTCCCCTGCAAGACCAACTTCCGCAGCAAAACACACCCCTTTTTTAATAGGAATGTCTTCATTACTAGATAATATGGCGGCAACAACGGCCAGGTCAATAGCAGGATCATCAACAGAAATACCTCCGGTAATATTTAAAAAGACATCCTTTGCGCCCAATTTAAAACCGGCACGTTTTTCGAGCACTGCCAAAAGCATATTAAGGCGCTTGGCATTATAACCCGTGGTGGAGCGCTGTGGGGTCCCATAAACCGCCGTACTTACTAAAGCTTGGATTTCTATCATTAGAGGGCGCATGCCTTCTACGGTAGATGCTATGGCAGTTCCGCTGAGTCCTTCATCATTTTTAGAAACCAGTATTTCAGAAGGATTGTTTACTTGTCGTAGTCCACCTCCAAGCATTTCATAAATACCCAATTCTGCCGTGGACCCAAACCTATTCTTTAAGGCCCTTAGGATTCTATATACGTAATTCCTGTCGCCTTCGAACTGCAGAACAGTATCAACCATATGTTCCAAAATCTTAGGTCCCGCAATGGAGCCATCTTTTGTAATATGGCCTATTAGAATAACCGGGGTGTTCGTTTCTTTTGCAAATTTGATGAGTTCTGCGGTACACTCACGAACTTGGGAAATACTTCCTGCAGCAGATTCAATATAATCCGAATGCAGGGTTTGTATGGAATCTATAACCACAATATCAGGTTCGGTAGATTCTATTTGCTTAAAAATATTTTGTGTTTTGGTTTCGGTAAGGATAAAGCAAGTTTCGCTGTTGGGATGAATTCTATCTGCCCTCATTTTAATCTGCTTCTGACTTTCTTCACCAGAAACATAAAGTGTTTTATAAGGTAGTTTTAAAGCGATTTGTAGGAGGAGCGTACTTTTTCCCACGCCAGGTTCTCCGCCTAGTAAAACCAATGCTCCGGGTACAAGACCACCACCTAGAACGCGGTTAAATTCCAAATCAAAAGTATTTAGTCTAAGCTCCTTTTCTGTGCTAATTTCATTTACACGCAAAGGTTTTGCTATTTTCTTAGAAGCAGTAGTACTTGGCTTCCAGCTTGTTTTTTCTTCTTTTTGAATGACTTCTTCAACTACGGTGTTCCATTCTTTACATGCGGAACATTGTCCTACCCATTTGGCATATTGGGTGCCACAGTTCTGGCAGAAAAAAGCGGTTTTTGTCTTGGCCATATCTCAATTTGAAGATTGGCCTTAAAGGTAAAACTTTGTTTGATAATTTATGGTGTGTACTTTGCGATTTAGTATCCAAAGTCAGCTTTCAGTGCGTCAATCTTTTCCAGCGCCATCTCTTTGGTCAAGAAATCGATCTCATCCATTGCAAATGCTTTTTCAAAAGTTTTGAATGCTTTTTTCGGCTCACCTATTTGCTCGTAATATTCACCTTCAAAATAGAAACCCATCATGGTATCGGGGAATTCTTTTTTACAAAGTTCAGCAAGGGGTTTTAAAGATTCTACATCTTCCTTTTTCCGGCATGCGGCATAAATTGCCATAATATCATTCAGGTCAACTGTTTTTTGAACTCGGAACAGGTCTTCTATACTTTGGTATTTACTTTCCAAATATTGAAAAACAGGCTCTTCGGAAGTTAAAATTTGCTGTTTGTATTCTTTTGGACTAATTGGTTTGAACATACCAAAAATGTTATCAAAAGCTTTTCCTAGTCCGTAAGTAGCTATGGAAATATGGTCAGCACCATCATATTGCTGAAAATTGTAATGAAGCGATTCTTTGTCAATTGCCTTAATGGCTTTATCCATCTGAAGCACACGTGGAGTATTCTTGTTTTTTTCGGTCTCTACTATCAATTCATAGAAAATCTGTTTGTCAAATGCCGCCAAACGTGCAGGGACTCTGGTTTCCATTTCTGGAGCTAAATCAGGTGAAATATTTACATAGGCATTAAACAATGAGTTTTCCTTAAATAACCAATAGTTGGTAAAATTGGCGGTTATATCATAACCTACTATCATCTTAAAAGGCGCTGTACTATAATTAAGATCTAAATAAGGTATAATTTCCATACCTAGGAACTCAAAGAATTTTTTGGCTTTTTCGGAAGGAAGTCCTGAGTCTGGGTCATAAGCGCAGTCGTCAAAACGTATGCTTTTTTTACTTTGTTCCACGCCAACAATTATACTAGCGGGCATACCATGAAACTGGTTATAAAATTTAGCGTTGGCCACAACTTGATCAAAAAGATATTCTCCGTCTAGAACAACAATTAAGGGGTACTTTTTTTCTTTATCGTAATCTTCAGGGAAGTAATATTTAACATCTCTTCGTTCTTGAAGTTTGAAAGATTCAAAAATCTCTTGTGTAACTTGTGCGTTAAGGCTAGCGCATAGCAGACATGCAAAAAAGGTGAGTTTGCGTAACATGGTTCAGTTTTAGGATCCAACGAAACCTTAACGGCTTCTGTTGAATAACGGTAATACCAGAAAAGATATTGCCCCAAAAACAACGATCATTAGAGTTTGTGCTATCCACATAATCCATCCAAAGGCATCACCGGATACCGCACTTATGCCAAAAATGGTCAATGCACTGCTTACGGCAATAGGGTATAGGCCAATACCTCCGTTGGTAGCTGTCATAGCAAAAGACCCTGCTACAAAGGCAACCATGAGCTCACTTAGAGATAATCCTATGGTTTCCGGTACTGTAAATTTAATGACCCAGAGCATACCAATATAACAACCCCAGATAAAAAGAGTATGCAATACAAATGCCCATTTCTTTTTCATTTTAAAGATGCTGAAAACACCTTCCAAAAGGCCTTTAATAAACCCTTTTATCTTGATGGCTATTTTGTGTGTTGATTTTTTAATGAACATAAAGAAAAGAACCAATCCTACGAGTCCTGCTCCCATTAATAATAAGAGTCCTTTTAAGTTAAATCCTTTATTTTGGAGAAAACCCAAAATACTATCGGTCTGTAAAATTAAGGTGAGACCAATTAGAAGTAAAAGCATGATCACGTCAATGACGCGTTCTGTTACAATAGTGCCAAAACCCTTTTCAAAAGGTACATTTTCATAGGTTGTAAGAGCGGTGGCCCTAAGAATTTCTCCTGTTCTAGGGATACCCAAATTTGCAAAATAGGCCATTAAAATTATAAATACATTATTGATAATTTTAGGTTTATAGCCTAAGGGTTCTAGCAGGTAATTCCATCGTATGGCTCGGGAAAGATGCCCGAGAATACCAAGTAATATTGAAATGCTCACCCAAAAAAGGTCTGCTTCTTTGATGTAGAAGATGATTTGAGATCGGTCTTCCGGAGAAGTTTTATAATAAGAGTACCAAACTAAAAAAACTCCCAAGGCTATTGGGAGTGCAGTTTTTAGAATTTTTTTTATTTTTTCGTTCAAGGCTACTTCAGCAAGTTAGTGTCTTCGTTAGGAAATACCAATGCGGGATTAAACGTCTTAGCTTCTTCAATATCCATTCTACCATAGGTGATAAGGATAAGAATATCTCCGGTGGCAACCTTTCTGGCCGCAGCACCGTTTAAAGTAATCTCTCCGCTGTTTCTTGGTCCTGGTATAGCGTAAGTTTCAAGACGCTCGCCATTGTTGTTATTTACAATCTGTACTTTTTCACCTCTTATAATGTTGGCTGCATCCATCAAATCTTCGTCAATAGTTATGCTGCCAATGTAATTTAAATCGGCTCCGGTAACTTTTACACGGTGTATTTTAGATTTTACAACTTCTATTTGCATGGGATAAAGATAATTAATTAGAGAGCAATATTGTCTATTAGTCTAACTCCGCCAGCATAAACGGCAATAAACGCTCTATATTTTAGGTTTTCGTTTTTTCTTGTAACTGGGCTAAGTGTTTCTACATCGGTTATTTCAATGTATTCCAACTCTAAATCTACATGTTCTTTAAACTGATTTTTAACCCAATTCAGTACATAATTAGCACTTTCCGTGCCAAATTTTTTCTTGGCAGCTTGTAGTGTACTATAAATGAACGAAGCTTTTTGTCGTAATTCTTTAGATAACCTTTCGTTTCGTGAACTCATGGCCAAGCCGCTGGTCTCCCTAACAATTGGGCAGCCTATTATTTCAACTGGTATATGCTGTTGTTCAACAAGTTTCCTTATAATTTGCAGTTGTTGAAAATCTTTTTCCCCAAAATAGGCGCGATTGGGCTTAACGAGTGTTAGCAGTGCCTCAACAATTGTACCTACGCCATTAAAATGGTCGTCTCTATATGCACCTTCCATAACGGTATCCAAACCTTCAAAATCATATTTTTTAGCCTCGATTTTATGGTCATATACTTCATCTGCAGAAGGGGAAAATACAACAATACCTTCTGAAACATTGGAAAGCAAGTCCAAGTCCGCATCCAAAGTATTCGGATATTTTGCTAAATCTTCCTTATTATCAAATTGTGTAGGGTTCACAAAGATGCTTACCACAACGGTATTATTTTCACTCACTGCCTTCTCTACTAGAGAGGCGTGTCCTGTGTGAAGTGCCCCCATAGTGGGGACCAGTCCTAAATTTTCATTTTTAGACAGCGAAGAAATGTAATTTGAGAGTTCTTTTTTGGTTCTGAATACCAACATAGGTTTGGTTTAAAAGCGAGCAAACTTACTATAATTACTGCTAATCTGTAGAATTTTTGTAATTTTGCACGCACGTTGCACCAAATAAATAAAAAAACATTGCATATATGAATGGTAAAAAGATATTGTTCGTATCATCGGAGTTAGTACCTTATCTTCCGCAGAACGAAGTTTCCCTAATGTCTTATGAAACTCCTAGAATGGTCAACAGCAATGGCGGCCAAATACGGATTTTTATGCCGCGATATGGCAATATCAACGAGCGTAGACATCAACTTCATGAAGTTATACGTTTGTCGGGCATGAATTTAGTGATTAATGATATGGATATGCCTTTGATTATTAAAGTGGCATCCATTCCTCGCGAGCGTATTCAGGTCTATTTCATAGACAACGATGAATATTTTAAGCGTAAGGCTACGTTTACAGATGCGGAAGGAGCTTTGTTTCCTGATAATGATCAGAGAGCTATCTTTTTTGCTAAAGGTGTAGTTGAAACGGTTAAAAAATTAAACTGGTCTCCGGATATTATTCACGTTCATGGATGGTTAGCCTCTTTGTTACCTTTATATCTCAAAAAATATTATGCAGATGAACCTTTGTTCGATGCTAGTAAAATTGTTACTTCAGTTTATAGTAAGTCCTTTGAGGGCGAGCTAGATTCTGATATGATCAAGAAGGTTGCTTACGATGGTATTCCAGAAGATAGTATACAAGCGCTTAAAACTCCTACCTATAATAATTTGTTAAAGGTTGCTGTAGATAATTCAGATGCCGTTATTTTAGCGGCGGAAGAAATTCCGGAAGATTTACAGAGTCATATTTCCAACCTTGAAAAACCTGTGTTGCCATTTGTTTCCTTGCAAGAATTTGAGGAGGCCTATGCCAATTTTTATAACACTGAAGTTTTAAAATAGCCCGAATGATTTTTTTGAACAGATTGAAGCTCCCTGCTCTTGCAGTACTAATATTTGCTACCATCTTTACATCTTGTGAAGAAGATTTAACAACCGTAGGCTCAGGTGTAGTAGGCGGAGAGCCGTTCAAGAATGATAAGGCTGTGTTTGATGTTTTTGCTTACAATAAGAAGATAAAAGCAGTTGCAACAAATAAATTACCTATTTATCAGCTAGGGGTTTATGAAGACCCTCTTTACGGAAGAACAGAGGCGAAAGTAACAACTCAAGTTTTATTGCCTAGTGATAATCCTACTTTTGGATCATATTCTCAAGAGCAAGAGGAGACAGAGAATGCTGATGTAGCTGCCCAAATTCCTGAAAACGAAACCGTAGAATCTGTTTATCTTTACATACCATTTTTGACAAATCCAACTGGAGATGCAGATGGGGATGGACTTATTGATGAGTTGGATGATAAACCATTGGATCCGAACAGTGATACTGATGGAGGGGGTCTTACAGATGCTCAGGAAAACACAAGAGGCTCAAATCCGCTTGATGAAACTGATGACTCAGATGATGCTGGGTTTGTGGCTAACCAATTTGCTAAAACTTTTGATTTAGACAGTATTTATACCAATAGTAGACTATATGACAAGGCAACTGATGAAAATCTGACCTTTAATTTAAAAGTTCAGAGGTCTACGTTCTTTATGCGTGATTTGGACCCTAATGCTAACTTTCAGGAGGCACAGGAGTATTATTCTAATCAAGATCTAGCCTCCAATTTTTTTGGCGAGACTATTTATGATAGCGCTACGGGAAATCCTTTGTCCATAAGTTCAGATCAGATAGCTGTGGCTAAGCAAGATGATGAAACTACAGAGGATGTTAATGAATCTACACAATTCAATTACTTGTCTCCTGGCATTCGTGTTGAGTTGGATAAAGCTTTCTTTCAAGAAAATATTATAGATAAAGAGGGCTCAACAGAACTCTCTAGTCAAACCAATTTTAAAGAATTTCTAAGAGGTTTGCATTTTACACTTTCAGAGGGAAGCCAGGATTTAATGTTTCTATTTAATCTCAAGGCAGCTAATATAACGGTTACTTATAAATATGATAGTGCAGATACGGACGGTGTGGTTTCTCCTCAGAGTAAGCAAAAAGATTTGGTACTTAATTTTTTAAGTGACTCTTTTAGTTCAACTACCGGGCAACTTACCAGTACTGATGGCAACGCAGCGAACACTTTTATCAATGAATCGTATCCTGTGGAAATAATGGACAATTTAGATACTGAAGAAAATGCATCTAAAATCTATTTGAAAGGTGGAGCAGGTTCTTTTGCTGAAATAAAATTATTTGATGAGATAAACAGTAGCACGGTTATCAAAGAAATCAAGGCTAATAACTGGATTATAAATAATGCAAATCTTGTGTTTTACATAGCCGATGATAATTTAGGAGCAGAGCCACAAAAATTATATTTATATAATACGGAGACTAATACAAGTTTACCATTGTCTGCCACAGACGCTACCGGGCAACTGGCGGAGTATGATGGAGCTTTGACAACTTCTACTGCAGGAAAAGGAATTAAATATTCTGTAGACGTTACTACGTATATCAATGGACTCGTTTTGGATGATGGCGAAAATGTGACCTTAGGGCTTACAACTACCCCTAACTTGTTTTTAGCAACTAACTCAAGTGCCATGTTAGAAAACGGTGATGAGCAACTATTGCCTGTTGCAAATACATTGTCCCCACTAGGCACTGTTCTGTATGGCAGTGCAGTAGATGCAGCGAATGCCGATAAAAAATTACAACTTGAAATTTTCTACACCGAAACCAACTAATTTTTATACAAAACAACTACCCTAATTTTCTTTGCGTGAAGTTATACTTGTAGATGGTGAGATTTGCCTTACTATACCAATTAACGATATTTTTCGTTTTATAAGCGTGTCTTAAGGGTATTTGGCTAGCTTCCAGTACATTTGCGACAAAGTGATTATTTTCCCCAATTTTTAAATTAACGTATACAGTATGTGTGGAATAGTAGGTTATATAGGTCATAGAGAGGCCTATCCGATTATCGTAAAAGGATTACAACGTCTTGAATATAGAGGATATGACAGTGCAGGTGTTGCTGTTTACGATGGAAAAGATATAAACTTGGCTAAAACCAAGGGTAAGGTAGAGGATTTAAAGAAAAAGGCAGAAAGTACCATTTCAATAGAAGGGAAATTAGGTATTGGTCACACACGTTGGGCTACTCATGGTGTGCCAAATGATGTTAACTCTCATCCCCATTATTCTAATTCAGGTGATTTGGTAATTATCCATAACGGAATTATCGAAAATTACGAATCTATAAAGAAGGAATTAGTCAAGAGGGGCTACACTTTTGAGTCTGATACAGATACAGAGGTTTTAATCAACCTTATTGAAGAGGTTCAGAAAACTGAGGATGTAAAACTAGGTAAGGCAGTCCAAATAGCTTTAAATGAAGTAGTAGGCGCATATGCTATTGCTGTTTTTGATAAAAAGAAACCAGATGAGATAGTGGTTGCCAAATTAGGTAGCCCATTAGCGATCGGAGTTGGTGAAAATGAGTTTTTTATAGCTTCAGATGCTTCTCCGTTTATCGAATTTACCAATAATGCAGTGTATCTTCAGGATGAAGAAATGGCTATTGTTAGGTTAGGTAAGGAAATCAAGCTTCGTAAAATTAAGAATGATGCTGTAGCCTACCCTAATATTCTGGAATTGAAAATGAATATCGAGGAGATTGAAAAGGGTGGTTACGATCATTTTATGCTTAAAGAGATTTATGAGCAACCAAGAGCAATTTTAGATACCTATAGAGGAAGATTGCGTGCTGCTCAAGGCCTTATAAAAATGGCCGGTATTGATGAGAATTTGGAAAAATTCATGAACGCCAACCGTATAATTATTGTGGCTTGCGGTACTTCATGGCATGCAGGATTAGTTGCGGAATATATATTTGAAGACCTGGCACGAATACCCGTAGAAGTAGAATATGCTTCTGAATTTAGATATAGAAATCCTGTAATTACAGATAAAGATGTGCTTATTGCTATTTCGCAATCTGGTGAAACAGCAGATACCTTGGCGGCTATTAAGTTGGCAAAAGAAAAAGGAGCGTATGTGTTTGGTGTGTGTAATGTAGTAGGTTCTTCCATTGCGCGAGAAACGGATTCTGGCGCTTATACACATGCTGGTCCCGAAATTGGAGTAGCTTCAACCAAAGCTTTTACAACTCAAATAACGGTTCTTACCTTAATAGCACTAAAGTTAGCGAAAGAAAAAGGTGTTTTCTCTCAGTCTAGATTTCACGAATTTTTAACTGAGTTGGAAACTATCCCTTCCAAAGTAGAGAAGGTTCTAGAGAGCAATGCACTAATTGAAATCATAGCTGATGTTTATAAGGATTCTACCAACTGCCTATATTTAGGTAGGGGCTATAATTTTCCTGTAGCTTTAGAAGGAGCTTTAAAACTTAAAGAGATTAGTTATATTCATGCCGAAGGTTACCCTGCTGCAGAAATGAAGCACGGACCTATTGCGTTAATAGATGAGCAGATGCCAGTTTTTGTTATTGCCACTAAGAAAGGGCATTACGAAAAGGTGGTTAGTAACATTCAGGAAATCAAATCAAGAAAAGGAAAGATAATCGCTATAGTAACCGAAGGCGATACGCAGGTAAAAGAACTTGCGGATCATGTAGTAGAGGTTCCAGAGACCTTAGAGAGTCTCACACCGTTATTGACTACTATCCCACTACAATTGTTGTCATACCATATTGCAGTAATGCGTGGTTGTAATGTGGATCAACCTAGGAACTTGGCAAAATCAGTTACTGTGGAATAACAGCTGCAAAATATGAATTGCTTTTACAGGCTCCGACGCAAGTCGGAGCTTGTTTGTTTTAGTGAATATGTAATTTGAAGGGGTCTTTTTTACGAAAAAAGTATTATGCATGCATAATTTTTTTCATTTTATGATTATTGGTCAAAAAAAAAATGTAACTTCGGATCACTAACATTTTTAACTTAAACTTAACATGAGAGCAATACTATTTTTAGCCTTGCTGTTAGCGACTAGCTTCGGGTTTTCGCAAACAACGGTAAACGGAAAAGTGGTAGATCAGAACAGTCAGCCCGTACCAGGGGCCAATATCGTTATCGAAGGAAAAGCGATTGGCACAACTACGGATTTTGACGGTAATTTTAGTTTAGAAACTTCTGAGACCCCCCCTTTTCAGTTAAGAATTACCAGTATCGGATATTCCGATACAACAGAGGAAGTTACCTCAAACAATCAAACTTTGACCATTGTAATAGATGAGTCTCAAACATTCTTAGATGAAGTCGTCATATCGGCTTCTAGAACGCCTGAGCGTATTTTTGAATCACCGGTTACCGTAGAGAGAATTGGCCTTTCTGAAGTGAAGAATACAACCGCTGCCGATTTTTATGGTGGATTGGAAAATTTGAAAGGAGTTGATGTAAATACAAATAGTTTAACTTTTAAATCCGTCAACACAAGAGGTTTTGCTTCTTTTGCAAATACACGTTTTATGCAACTTGTAGATGGTATGGATAACTCTACACCCGCTTTGAACTTCCCTATTGGTAACTTGGTGGGTATGGTTGAAACAGATGTACTAAGTGTAGAATTGTTGCCAGGTGCTTCTTCCGCTTTATATGGAGCAAATGCCTTTAACGGTATTTTGTTCATGCGTAGCAAGAATCCGTTCGATTATGAGGGTATAAGTGTATCTATTAAAAGAGGAATAACTTCTCAAGAAGCTGCTGGAGATAATTCTTATACTGATTTTGGTATCCGGGCGGCATATAAATTCAGTAATAAATTTGCAGGTAAAGTTAATTTCGGATATTTAAAAGGAACTGACTGGGCTGCAAATAACCAAGATGATAAGATTACACCGGGAGGAACAAGGGATAATTTAAACTATGATGGCGTTAATGTCTATGGGGATGAGGTTTCTACAAATATTAAAGAAGTTGCACTTACTTTAGAAGGCTTAGGTGTGTTGCCTTCAGGAGCAAATGCATTAGTTCCTTCTGAAGTAGTTAGCAGAACTGGTTATAGTGAAGGTGATCTTACAAATTATAATGCAGAAAGCATAAAAGCCGACTGGGGTTTATATTACAGACCTATTGAAGGTAAGAGTTTAGAGCTTTCCTACGTAGGTAAGGTGGGTACGGGTAATACTATTTATCAAGGTACGAATAGATATAATATAAAAGGCTTCTTCCAAGAGCAGCATAAGCTTGAAATCAGAAACGATAACTTTTTTGTGAGAGGCTATGTGGTAGGGGATAAATCAGGGGACTCTTATGATATGGTATTTACAGGTATCAATATTAACAGAGCATGGAAAGATGATAATACTTGGTTTGGTGAGTATGCCGGCACATATGTGCAGGCTACTTTAGGAGGAGCTACAGATGAGCAAGCACATGCTGCCGCTAGAGCTCAAGCAGAATCAGGACGATATCTACCAGGCTCACCAGAATTTCAAGCTGCTTTTAATAGAAGTGTTGCTGATCCAGATTTATCTACGGGGTCTAAATTTCAAGATGCCTCAAAATACTACCATGCAGATGGTAACTATAACTTTAGTCATTTAATTGATTGGGCGGAAATTCAAGTTGGTGGTTCTTTTAGAGAATACGACTTAAATTCTTCAGGGACCATTTACACAGATTTTGACGGTCCTATTAGATATTCTGAGTTTGGTATCTATTCTCAAGTTCAAAAAACACTTCCTTTTGAAGGGGATAAGAGCTTAAAACTAACAGGTTCTATCAGATATGACAAATCAGAGCTTTTCGATGGTTTTTTCTCTCCTAGGTTATCCGCGGGTTATACGTTAAATAGAAATCATAACATTAGAGCTTCTGCACAAACAGGATTTAGAAATCCTACTACTCAAGATTTATTTATTGGCTTAAATGCTGGTAGGGCCATATTAGTCGGTTCTGCAGAAAGTAATTTAGATCGTTATTCAAGAGAATATCAAGTAAGTGCTAGTGGCCAAGGTTTGGGACAGCCTTCTGAAATTACGCAAACTGGTGCTGCAGCTTATTCCAATTCTTATTCCGCGGCATCTGTAACCCAATTAGGACAGACAGGAAACCCTGCTGACCTTGAAGTTGCCAATCCAGATTTAGTAAAGCCGGAAAAAGTGACATCCTTTGAAATTGGCTATAGAGGTAAGATAGATAAGCTTGTTATAGATTTCAGTACGTACTATAACAGTTATGAAGACTTTATTTCTCAAGAAGTTGTAGTTTCTCCTTTTTATGGTGAAGCAGGGGATGGCGCACTTTCAGTTGCGGCAATAGCTAATGGAGATTTTCAGGCATATAGCACATATACCAATACGGAAGCCAACGTTAATTCGTACGGGGCTTCTTTAGGGCTTAACATGAAAGTGTTTGGGAATTTCAATTTAGGAGGTAGTTATACCTTTACTAAACTAGATTTTGACCGCGATGCTAATCCAGATGTTATGCTGAATTTTAATACTCCGGAGCATAAGTTCAAAGCATCTTTTGGAAATGAGCAGTTATTTGAAAATTTCGGATTTAATGTGTCATACAGATTTAGTGATGATTATTTCTGGGAAGCTACTTTTGGTAACGGTGTTATTCCAGAGTTTCATGTAGTTGATGCACAAATCAATTATAATGTTCCAAGTATCAAATCTTCTTTTAAACTAGGAGGTACAAACCTTACAGGTAAAGAGTACTACACAGCATTTGGTACAGGAAATATTGGGTCTATGTACTACTTATCTTGGACAATCAATAATTAATTTTTTAATCCAAAGTTCAAAATGAAAAACTTAAAATACATATACATCACTTTAGGTATCTTGGCTTTTACGGCTTGTAATGATCCAGAAGATGTTGACCTTGAGCCAGAGGTAATGGCAGAGGCACTTGTTGAATTAGATGCGGGCTCTGCAGATTTTTCAACTTATGTTTCTCTAGGAAATTCGTTAACTGCAGGTTTTACGGATAATGCACTTTTTCAGGCAGGTCAAGCTAATTCCTTTCCTAATCTTCTTTCAAGTAAATTTGCATTGGCCGGAGGCGGTGCTTTTTCCCAACCTTTGATGAATGATAATATCGGAGGCTTGTTGGCGGGCGGAACACAGATAGAAGGCCTTAATCCAAGGTTGGTTTTTGGCGGTGCCGGACCAGTTGATTTGGAAGAGGTTGTTGGGCCTATTGTTCCAACAACGGATATTGCGTTGAACAACCCTACGGGTCCGTTTAACAATATGGGTGTTCCGGGTGCAAAGAGTTTTCATTTGCTTGCTCCTGGTTATGGTAATATTGCAAATTTAGCAGCCGGACTGGCCAACCCTTATTTTGTTAGAATGACCGGATCTACTCCTGATGCACGCGTATTGGAGTTGGCAATGGCGCAGTCGCCAACTTTTTTTAGTCTGTGGATCGGTAACAATGATGTATTGGGTTATGCCCTTTCAGGTGGTGATGGCACAAATCCTATTTCGGACCAGCCCACTTTTGATCTAGCCATTAATACCCTTGTGGGCACTTTGACTTCAGGTGGAGCTAAAGGTGTAATGGCAAACATTCCTTATGTAACATCTATTCCGCATTTTACAACTGTTCCACATGACCCAATTGACCCTGCGGAAAATGGTTTTGCAGATCAGGTTCCAACTTTAAATACAGTTTATGGGGCTTTGAATCAAGTTTACAATGCCATGGGCGAAACAGCACGTGTAGTAGTGTTCTCTGACTCTTTGAATAATTCGGTAGTAATTAAGGACGAAGCTTTAGCTGACATCTCAGCTCAGATTACAGGTGCTTTTAATGCTAACCCGGCTTTCCCTGCGTTTGTAACGCAATTAGGTTTGCCCGAGGCAGCTGCACCTTTGGTGGCTAGTCTTTTGGGCACGGCCTACGGTCAGTCAAGACCAGCAACTGAAAACGATTTGTTGGTTTTGCCCAGTAGTAGTATTATAGGTAAAGTTAATGAGGAGTCTTTTGCGTCATTATCGGCAGCAAATCTTCCACCTGCAGTTGCCGGACAATTTTCTGTTGAGGGTATTACTTTGCCGTTAGCGGACAAATGGGTGTTAACGCCAGAGGAACAAGATGAAATTAAAATAGCTACAGATGCTTTTAACGCTACCATTTCTTCTGCTGCATCCGGAGCAAGTTTAGCTTTTGTAGATGCAAATCAATTGTTGCAAGATTTAGCTCAGGGAGGCGTTACCGATGGAGATTTTACCTTAACCGCTAATCTAGTTACTGGTGGAGGCTTTTCTTTAGATGGTGTACACTTAACGGCAAGAGGTTATGCTTTGATGGCAAATGAATTCATGAAGGCGATCGACGCGGCCTATCAATCCAATTTTGAAGCATCAGGCTCATTGTTCAACATCGGAAACTATCCGACGAACTACTCGCCTACATTGCAATAGAAATAGATTTTTCCTATGTTTTATAAGGCATCATTTAATGGTGCCTTTTTTTGTGCTGAAAAAAGAATAAAAAGTAGTTTACAATTCGAGTTGAAAAACATACCTTTGCAGCCTGAAAAACATAGGTGTATTAAGGTGTTTTTCAATACAGTAAGTAATTTGAATTCATAAACTAATAAAGTAATGTCAAAAGTTACAGGTAAAGTTTCCCAGATTATTGGGCCGGTAGTCGATGTGGAATTCCAATCAGGAGATGCCCTTCCAAAAATTTACGATTCTCTTGAAATCGCTGGTAAAGATGGTTCTAAACTAGTTTTAGAAGTACAATCTCACGTTGGTGAAAATACAGTGAGAACAATTTCCATGGATTCTACTGATGGTCTAAGTAGAGGAACGGATGTGCTTTCGACAGGTAGCGCAATTCAAATGCCGGTTGGAGATGATGTTTATGGTCGTCTTTTCAACGTAATCGGTGATGCTATTGATGGTTTGGGCGAGTTGCCAAAATCAGGTAAAGATGGTTTGCCAATTCACAGAGAGGCTCCAAGATTTGAAGATCTTTCTACCTCTACCGAGGTTCTTTTTACCGGTATTAAGGTAATTGACCTTATTGAGCCTTATGCAAAAGGTGGTAAAATTGGATTATTTGGTGGTGCAGGTGTTGGTAAGACCGTTTTGATCCAGGAGTTAATTAACAACATTGCTAAGGGTCACGGTGGTCTTTCTGTATTTGCTGGTGTTGGTGAACGTACTCGTGAAGGAAACGATTTACTTCGTGAGATGTTGGAATCTGGTATTATCAAATACGGTGATGATTTCATGCATTCTATGGAAGAAGGCGGATGGGATCTTACCAAGGTTGATAAAGCAGCTATGAAAGACTCAAAAGCGACTTTCGTTTTTGGTCAAATGAACGAACCACCAGGAGCACGTGCTCGTGTGGCATTGTCAGGTTTGACAATTGCTGAGTATTTCCGTGATGGTGCAGGAGAAGGTCAAGGTAAAGATGTACTTTTCTTTGTAGATAATATTTTCCGTTTTACTCAAGCAGGTTCAGAGGTTTCGGCTCTTTTAGGTCGTATGCCATCTGCGGTAGGGTATCAACCAACTTTGGCAACAGAGATGGGTGCTATGCAAGAGCGTATCACATCAACTAAAAGAGGTTCTATTACATCTGTACAGGCGGTTTACGTTCCTGCGGATGATTTAACGGATCCAGCTCCAGCAACAACCTTTGCTCACTTGGATGCTACAACGGTACTTTCTCGTAAGATTGCCGAGCTAGGTATTTATCCTGCGGTGGATCCGTTGGATTCTACTTCTCGTATCTTAACAGCAGATATTTTAGGAAATGACCATTATAACTGTGCACAACGTGTAAAAGAGTTGTTACAACGTTATAAGGAATTGCAAGATATTATTGCTATTCTGGGTATGGAAGAACTTTCTGAAGAAGATAAGTCTGCAGTAGGTCGTGCAAGACGTGTGCAACGTTTCCTTTCACAACCTTTTCACGTAGCGGAACAATTTACAGGACTTAAAGGTGTATTGGTTGATATTAAAGAAACTATAAAAGGATTTAATATGATTATGGACGGGGAGTTAGATCACCTACCAGAATCTGCCTTTAACCTTAAAGGAACTATTGAAGAAGCAATAGAAGCGGGAGAGAAAATGTTAGCTGAAGCTTAATTAGTACCAAGAATTGAGTAATAAGTATTAAGTACTTTTTACTTTGGACTAACTACTTAATACTAAGAATATGTATTTAGAAATTGTATCACCAGAAGCCACTTTATTTTCAGGCGAAGTAACATCGGTAACTGTACCAGGTGTGAATGGCGAGTTTCAGATTTTGAACGGTCATGCCGCTATAGTTTCTTTGCTTCAAGAAGGTAATGTTCGTGTTGATGGCAATATAAAAATAGATGAAGCGTACGCTTCTAAGTTCTCAAAAGATGCTAGCGGAAAGGTAATACTTCCCATTGCTAGTGGAACTGTTGAAATGAGTGATAATCGGGTAATTGTATTGGCCGATTAGTAATACGTTTTACAAGTATAAAAGCCCGAAGATGTAGTCTTCGGGCTTTTTTTTTTGGAATCATTTCTTTAGGCTGATGTTATTTAAGTACCGAAACAGCCTTCACATGGGTTTGAGTAAAGCAAGAAAATACTATAGGTTTTTATTATATTCAGGCGAGAGAAACTATTTTCCACATTTTCCCTTCTGATTGATACGTTTTCAGTTCTTTAAAACCAATGGCGGAATGAGCTTGAAGCGATCGAGTATTGGTAGCGTCAATCTCAATAATAATCGAATCAAAAGTAGGTTTAGTAACAGATTGCATGGTTTCGTACAATTTTCTAAAAATACCCTGTTTACGAAAGTTTTTGTCCACACAGATTTGGCCCATGGCAATATAGTTTATTATTGAAGGAGTTATAATATCTACTTCGTCAAACATGGGTTTGAGTATAGCAATGTCATTAGCGAATTTTGGATGCATGCATAGGGCATAAGCTACTACTTGCTCACCTAATTTTGCGATTATATGAGGAAATACGTCGTTCATGGCTTTTAATATTTCAAACGTATGAACTACGGTAACAAAACCTTCTTTTTCCCTTTCTTTGGGTGAAACGGAAGTAGGTAGATTTGCACGCTGAAGTGATAGTATTTGTTGCAATTCATCCTCGGATGTTGCAGTGGCGTAGCGTATCACTTTTTTTTCGTTTTTAGCCATTCTTGTCTACTTCTCAACTGTTTTTTAGATGGTTTTAAACCCTCTTTTTCTGCAAGGAAAAGACTGTAATCAGGATTACTTTCCAAAACAAGCGTAGTTTGTTTTTCAAACCCGAAGCGTTTAAAGGTAATTTTCAGTGTATCCCCAACTTTTAGTTTCTGAATATATGTGCTGAATTGCTGTCCGTCAGGAAAACCTTTACCGTTAATACCCGTGATTATATCTCCTTTATCCAATCCAGCTTGGTAAGCTGGAGTTCCCATTTTAGGATTGGATTGGATTTTGCCATGACCATCGCCATCTAATGAAACAGCTACTCCAAAATAAGGTGCTTCCATATCTTGCTTCAATAGGACTCCAACAGAATGTAAAAGAGCACTGTAATCAGGCATCTCACTTTTGTAAATATATTTGTTGAAGAAAGTACTGGCAAAGTCGATTCCAGCATATTCAGCTAGCACTTGTTGAAGGTTTTCTAGGGTGTAGGGTTTTTCGGTTTTTCCGTATTTTTCCCAGACCAGTTTCATATAATCATCTAGGTTCAGTTTTTCCTCGCGCAGCGATAAATCCAAAGCAAGACCAAGTACACTTCCGTAAGAATAATAAGAAATAAAAGTATTTTCTCTGTTTACTGGGTCTACGGAAGTGGCAGCATCCACAAAAGGAGCTTGATAACTCATTTCTATAGGGTTAAAATATTGAAGTGCAGGTGAGTTCCAAACATAGTTAAAAGTGCCTGAAATGCCTTCTACGTACTTCTCTGGAGTAATAATTCCTGCCCTACAAAGAATAAGATTGGTGTAATAACTGGTAAAGCCTTCTGCGAACCATAAGGCACCGCTCATATTTGCTTCTTCAAAATTAAAAGGTTCTAATGATTTTGGGCGAATACGCTCTACGTTCCAAGCATGAAAAAACTCATGGGAAACGGTTCCGATATTACCTTCCATGCCTCCATTTGCCAAACTACGTGTGCTAGTAAGAATAGTAGAGTTACGATGCTCCATGCCATCACCGGAAGCATTGGGCATATAGCAGGCTAAGAAAGTATAAATACCATAATCAAATTCAGGAAGTTCACCATATACTTCCTTTTCAGCTAGAACGGTTTTCTTTACATTTTCGAAATAGGCATCTAGTTCTTCGTCCGTGCCATTATGGTGCAGAACAAAACGTATTTTTTGTTTCTTTCCGTTGTCCTCAACCTCAAATTCACGAACCGAATGATTACTTATTTCAGTAGGGCTATCCATAAAATAATATAGGTTAGGCGCAGAATATGTGGTTCCAGAAACCAAAGGAAGTTGAGTGGCTACCTTCCACTTCAAATCTTTTCTTATCTTAAAATCAACTTCAATTTTTCTATCGCTCAGGGCAGGAGCGTACATAAATGTCGCAGGTATATTTAGGTGGGCATGCGTTTCATCTACTTGAGAATAGGTGCCTCCTCCTCGGTTAGCAAAAAGTGTGTAATTAATGGTAATAGTACCATCGTGACCAACCACTTGCCACTGGTACGGGTCTGGGCGTAATACTTCTAAAATTTTTCCTTTACCGTCCGTGGCTTTAAAACTGTAAACGTTCTTAGCAAATTCATGCAACGCATAACGGCCGGGGGAAGAACGGCTCATTCTAAAAGCAACCGTATCCGCTTTCAAATCTGGAAAAGTACCATTTACTACCGCCTCATGGTGAACGGCGTTTTCAAAAGAAATATCATAATGGTTGGTTTGAGCAAAAAGAATGCTTCCGGCACAGCATAAAAGGAAGGTAAAAGTGAATTTCATTAACGTAGATTTAATGTGTCTAATATACCAATTATAGCGAGTATAGCCTACATTTGATTTTACTACGCATAAAAGAAAGATTTATATTACAAAACATAATAGCGCAACCTTTTGTCAGGATAAGTATCTGATTAATAATCAAATTGGCATAATGAAACAAACATATTGTATAGTTCTGCTGTTCTTAAGTTCTATTATGTTGTGCTTTGCCCAAGAAGGTGCAGATGTACCTCAATATAAAAATCAGATTTCTACAAATTTATTACTGCCTTTTACTGGTAGTTTTGATTTAACTTATGAGCGAACAATTGCTAATAAGTGGGCAGTAGGTTTGTCCGGTGCAATTTATGGAGATGATTTTGGAGATTTTGATACAGAATCATCAGGCTATTACGATCGTACCACAAATTTTGAGATAATGCCTTTTGTACGGTTCTATTTGAACAGCACTCAAACCAACGGCCACTTTTTTGAAGTCTTTGGTTCCATATCCCAAGTTGAACAAACCGGTGGGTATGTACGCAACGTTAATGATCAAGGCTACGGCGTGTATGTTATTGGCTCCGAAAACTACATTGTTGGTGGTTTGGGAACGGGATATGGGTATCGGTTTTTATTTATGAAGAACAGATTGGTTGTAGAAGGACAATTGGGTATACGAACCAATTTTAGCACTAATTTCTTTTTTTTAAATGTTGCCTTAGTGCGCACAGGAATAAAAATAGGGTATAGGTTTTAAAACTTGTGATTATGAGATATACATATATTGGTTGCTTCCTTTTAAGCCTACTCATGGCAGGCTGTTTTTCTAATGATGACGATTCTGCGATAAACTATATAGACCTACAAGTAGAGGATGTATTTGTCTTTGATGACCAAACCGAGTATGTAGTTGGAGATACCATTTTCTTTTCGCAAAAATTTAGCCGGTATATTAAAGAAGAAGGGTACAATGAACTCTTGGATATATTTGAAACTACAAAAGACAATCAGTTTGCTTATTCTTTTAATGTTAAAAAATTCTCTGATTTTTCCAATACTTATGTGAACGTTTCAATAGACCCTGAATACATTATTACTTCAGGAGAAAGTCCTACGGATTACTTTTTTTACAATGATTACGTTACGGTTGCCAAATTGAACGAAGCAGAAGATGCATATGAGTCAAGGGTCGGAGTAGTTTTACAGGAAATTGGGTCTTTCCAGTTGGACTTATCTTTTGTCTATTTCAGAAATGGGTTTGATTACAATAACAAAGAGAGTGTTGATTTAGATATAAGGCACCGTTTTACAAGTCCTAATGCTGCTTATAAAGAATTTAAGGTAGTAGAACAGCAGTAATGTTTTATTTTCCTTATAAGTATATTTAACGAATTCAATTGAAGGTTCGTTTGCTTCCTGTTTTATAAACTTTTCGGTTTTACAATTTATATAACAAACCCAGTTATTGTTCAGGATCATATAATCATAATCTTTCCGTTTAGACAAAACCCCTAATTAAATGGGGTGTCCTAGCGCACATGGTTTTACCTTTGTTGTCAATAAAAATCACAATATGACTCAATTTTTAAAACATTCGTTTGGCTTCTATTGGGACTGATATCAATAGGCTCGGCTCAAGCGAAAAATGATAAAATCTACTATAACAAAACTTGGAAGGAGATTTTACAACTTATCTCTTAGGGAATAAATTAGCTGCTACAAATGTTAAGGATCAGTTTATTGTGGAGCGCATACCCATTTTTCGCAACAGCTAGGACTAGAGATCAAATACTTTAACGCAGGTATGTTGTACTAATCAAGTATGTGTTTGTTTTGATGAAACAGCTTACATTTGGTTTATGGTACAGCTACCCGAAAAACTTATTCAGAAATTAGAGCTTAGAAATGGGCAAAATTCCATGCGCAGTATTCCAAGCCCTAATGAAAAGCGAGTAGACTTTTCTTCCAATGATTACTTAGGCTTGGCCCAAAAGTCTACATTATTCGATATGGCCAGTAAAATAGTGAAGCAAACGGGACACATTGTAAATGGTGCTACCGGATCTAGATTGATAACGGGCAACCATTCTCTTTACAACGAACTGGAAGAGATGCTGGCCAAATTTCATCGTACGGAAGACGCATTGGTCTTCAATTCTGGATATGATGCCAATCTTGGTTTTTTTAGCTCGGTACCGCAACGAGGAGATGTTGTTCTATATGATGAATATATTCACGCTAGTATTCGCGATGGTATCCAAATGGGGAATGCCAAGAGCTATAAGTACAAGCATAACAACCTTAAAGATTTAATTAATAAATGTGAGGTTGAGCGAAACAAAAACTTGGCTGATGTTGAAATCTATGTGGTCACTGAATCTGTTTTTTCCATGGATGGAGATGTACCTGACTTAAGTGCATTTGCCAAAATATGTAAAGATTATAATTGTCGGTTTATAGTTGATGAAGCTCACGCCCTAGGAGTTTTTGGAAAGCAGGGTGAAGGTTTGCTCCAAGAACTAAATTTGCATGAAGAGGTTTTTGCCCGAATCGTAACTTTTGGCAAAGGTATGGGATGTCATGGTGCTGCAATTTTGAGCAGTACTTCGCTAAAGTCTTATCTAGTAAATTTTGCCCGTAGTTTTATTTATACCACGGGGCTTTCGCCGCATGCTGTAGCCTCGGTTTTATCAGCATATGACCATCTTCAAAATCGGGTTGATGAGGTGGTAGCACTAAAACATAATATTACGTATTTCAATCAAAAACTAGAGAGTTTTAATTTAAACTCAAAGTTTATCCCCAGTAATTCTGCTATTCATTGTTGTATCATTTCAGGTAATGATAAAATTCGCGATATTGCCAAAGTCATTCAAGAAAAAGGGTATGATGTAAGACCTATTCAATCTCCCACTGTACCTGAAGGTCGGGAAAGATTACGTGTTTGTCTTCATAGTTTTAATACTGAAAAGGAAATTGATAATTTGCTAAAAGTTATAGCCGATTTTATGTAATATGGAAGATAAATTTCACACAGTGGCTTCTTTTGATTATCCCGCGGATGTACAGATATTAAAGGGCAAGTTGGAGTCTGAGGGTATTCCTGTATTTTTAAGAGATGAACATACATTAAACTCAGACCCAATGATCAGTAATGCCATCGGAGGCGTTAAGTTGCAGGTGTATACGGAAGATAAACAAAAGGCCATTGATATTTATAACGAAATCAGGGCGTATGCCCAGGACGACGATGGAAATTTAATTATATGTCCTAACTGTAAAATGCAAAAATCGGAGGTGTATTATAACAGAAAAGGAATTTTATATAAACTTTTCCCTTTTTTTGAAGAAAAAAAATACAAATGCCTACATTGTAACATGATAACAAAACCTCAATAGAATGCAGCAAATTTTTGTGACAGGAATATCAACTGAAGTAGGTAAAACAATAGCTTCCGCAATTATAACAGAAGCCCTAGAAGCGGATTATTGGAAGCCGGTTCAAGCTGGTGATTTAGATAATACGGATAGTGATAAGGTAAAATCCTTAATTTCTAATGATAGGACGGTCATACATAAAAGCAGCTATGAGCTAAAGACTCCTATGAGTCCGCATGCCGCGGCAGAAAGAGATGGTGTTAAAATAGACCGACTTGAAATTATTGAGCCGGAAACGGATAATGCTTTGGTTATAGAAGGTGCGGGCGGTATTTTAGTGCCTTTGAGTAATGATGATACGGTTTTGGATATCATTATGCCAACCTATCATGTAGTAGTGGTATCTAGACACTATTTAGGAAGCATTAATCACACACTCCTAACTATTGGTTGGTTGCAACAGAAGGGATACGATGTATCTGTATTGTTCAGTGGAAAGGAAAATCCCGAAACTGAAAGTATTATTCTTCACAAAACCAAAGTGTCTTCAATTGGTCGTATAGATGAAGAAGCCGTTTTTGACAAAGCCGTTATTAAGAAATATGCCACAAAATTTGCGCCTATACTAAGAACGCTTCAATCTTGATTAATTCTTACCAAGACTAGGTCTACTTTACTTATCGTGAATTCATATAATGGTTTCCTGCCCTCTAGGTCCTGGCGGTTAAAAATGTAGTAACCGGGCAATTCGCATTGGTTGGTTCTAGAAATTACTTTTTTTCTGGACATTTCTAAAAATGACGCCGTTTCGTAGAATTTAAAGGGTGTTTGAATGTGTCTGCGTAAACTTTCCTGTGTAAATAGATACAAAGGTGCCTCGTCTCCAACAATCTTATGAATGTCATCGGCATATGTTTCATTTGGAGCACTAGAAGAAGTCAATGCTTTTAATGGAAGGGCAACATGGTCAAAAGCCAATCTGCAAACCACAATAAAAGCAATTACAAATAAATGCCTCGGATATCCAATAGTTTTATGGTGAAAAATCAGTACCGTAATTAGCAACAGGCCAAAAAGGGGCATGGTAAATTTTAAGTGAGGCAAGATTGAGAAAAAGCTAATGAACGGGATTACAAAACAAGCTAGCGCTGCTATGGTCATTATCACCTTAAAAAACGTGTGATACGTCTTATGTTTCCAGTTATTATCTTCTATTTGAAGGAACAATGGGTAAGTGAGTACGGTTATCACCATGGGAAAAAACATGTAGGTGTAACGCATTCGTGCTCCAGGTGAAATCCAATAAACTAGAAAATTTGCAATAAAGGTAAGTACCAAAAAAATCAAGTAAGGCTGTGCCTTTATATTGCGTATCTGTTCTTTTTTCCAAACAAACAACAGAAATAAGGTTGCAGGAAAAATGACCGCGATAAAATTTAGAGGGTAAAATAAAAGGTGTTTTATAATTCCACTAAAACGGTCACTTAATAAGGTTCGTTGGTGGGTTAGCCCCCACATTTCAGATATATACTTTCCTAAGTCCTCATAACTTCCATAGATATAAAAATAGAAATAAACAGTAGCTGCAGATAAGGCGGCACTAAATATATGTGGCCAAGAAAATAGGCGTTTTAGGTCTCTTTTGTACAAAAGATAAACACCCAGTGTAATTATAATAAATGCAAAAGAGGCAAATCCCTTGGTTAAAAAGGCAAGTGTTATGAAAAAATAGGCAAACCCAAATAACCGGTAAAACCGCTTTTGCTGGTAAAAGTGAAAAATGCTGAAAATGCATAAAACAACTAAAAGGGAATAGAAAATATCAATTTCCGCAGTTAGGCTAAAGTAAAAATAAAGGTCTGCACATACTAAATAATAGAGTGCGCTTAGCAACCCAAATTTAGTTCCAATATATTTTCTTCCCATGTAGAAGGCAGCAATTCCCGTAAGCAGAAACGAAAAGGCAGAAGGAAAACGAAGGGCGAAAGTATTATAACCAAAGAGTTTTATACTTCCGGCAAGGACAATATTCCAAAGAGGTGGGTGGTCGTAGAAGGTTTCATTAAGTATAGTGGTAACTATAAAATTATTGTTTATCAACATTTCAAGAGCCACTAAAGCACGCCGCGGTTCTTCCGAATACAGGGGTGCAAGATATAAATTGTAAAGGAGGGATATCGTGTATAGTATAAAAATTAAAAACGATAGCCAATATATATTTTTGGTATTGGTCGGTTGTAAAAATCCGGCATTAAAAAACTTCATGTTTCTTAGACTTTTCTGAATCAAAGATGATCATAATACTTCAAAAAAAAAGTTTTAATTCCTCATCTTTGCATTATGAAGAAGGCAAACGTATCAGAAACTTTAGTGACTGAAAGTCTATCTATTAGAGATAAAAAACACTTATGGCACCCATTAACACAGCATAAGTTGCATCCGGAAATGTTAGGAATCGTTAAAGCAAAAGGAGCTATTTTGTATGACGAGGATAATAAGGAATATATAGACGGAATTGCCTCTTGGTATACTAGCGCTTATGGTCATTGCAACGATTTCATTACGGAAAAGGTGCATGCTCAAATGCAACAGTTGGACCAAGTGGTTTTCAGTGGTTTCACCCATGAGCCCGCGGTTAAATTATCAGAAGAACTCATAAAAGTATTACCTGACAACCAAGAAAAATTGTTTTTTTCGGATAATGGTTCCACGGCTACGGAAATCGGGATTAAAATGGCATTACAATACCATTTTAATCAGGGTAGGAAGCGTAAGACAATGCTGGCTTTGGAAGAGGGTTTCCACGGAGATACTTTTGGGGCTATGTCTGTTTCAGGACTATCGGTTTACAATGGACCTTTTGAGGAATTTTTTATTGATGTGGAGCGGGTTGATGTTCCCACGGATGAAAATATAGAGGCTCTTCTTTCTCGGCTAGAAGTGAGATTACAACAAAATGATGTGGCTGGATTCATTTACGAACCTTTGGTGCAAGGTGCAGCAGCTATGAAAATGCATAAGGCGGAAAACCTAAACCGTATTTTAGAGCTTTTGAAGAAGCATGGCGTACTCACCATTGCCGATGAGGTAATGACCGGCTTTGGTAAGACAGGAAAACTTTTTGCTTCGGAATATATTAAAACCAAACCGGACATCATTTGTATGTCCAAAGCATTAACGGCTGGTTTAATTCCTATGGCGATCACCAGTTGTTCACAAGAGGTTTACGACGCATTTTATAGTGACGATTTGGCAAAGGGGCTTTTTCATGGCCATACCTATTCCGGAAACCCGTTAGCTTGCACTGCAGCTTTAGCTGGACTAGAATTGCTGCAAACACAAGAAATTCAAAACAGTATACAAAGAGTAATCGCTTTGCATGAAGAGTTCGACTCTAAAGTGAAAAATCACCCCAAAGTTTCGCGAACAAGACAATGCGGAATTATATATGCATTGGATTTAAATGTGAAAATGGAGCGTTATGGGAATTTACGTGACCAAATGTTTAAGCACTTTATGGATAATGGTGTATTTTTGCGCCCCCTTGGGAGTACCATTTATATTTCTGCACCTTATGTAATTACTGATGGTCAGTTGCAAAAAATTTATACTACCATTGAAGATTTACTGAACAAAATCTAAATTTTTCGCTTGAAAGAACCAATTTCTATTACCGCAATAGGCTCAGTTTCCCCATTGGGAATGACTTCTGAAGAAACATGGGAGAACTACCTTAAAGACAACCATTTTTTTATTCAGACTGAATTTGGAGGGGAGATGGAATGGATAGCTCCTTTATCCAACGAATCTAAACGAGAAATTGAGGTACTAAGAAATTCGGATAATAAATATAAAAGTCTTGATAATTCGGTTTTATACGCGCTTTATGCTTCGCGATATGCCGTAGCAAAAGCCGGGTGGAAAGTAGGTGATGATTTTGGGGTCAATATTGGGTCTTCACGTGGAGCCACGGCACTTTTTGAAAAATACCACCAAGAATTTTTAGAAAATAATAGAACGGCAACTTTAAGCTCGCCAACTACTACTTTAGGGAATATCTCGTCATGGGTCGCGCACGATTTAAAAACAAAAGGTCCTGAAATATCACATTCTATTACCTGCTCTACAGCGCTTCATGCCGTTTTAAACGGAGTAGCATGGATCAGAAGCGGTATGGCCGATAAATTTTTGGTGGGCGGTAGCGAGGCACCATTAACGCCCTTTACCATTGCCCAGATGAAAGCGCTAAAAATATACTCGCAATATAATACGGAGAACAGTTTAAAGAACGAAGGAGAATACCCTAATCGAGCACTGGACTTTGAAAAGGAAAGGAGCATGATGGTTTTAGGGGAGGGTGCTTCTGTCATGTGTTTGGAAAAAGGAGTTTCCTCTAACACTATGGCTGTCATTGAAGGTATAGGGTATGCCACGGAACCTTTGCGCCATAATATTTCTATTTCTACGGATGCGGAGTGTTTTCAAAGCTCTATGAAAATGGCTTTGGGAGAAATAAATCCAGAAGAAGTTGATGCGATTGTCATGCATGCGCCAGGTACAATTAAGGGTGATATATCTGAGTATAAGGCCATTGAAAAAGTTTTTTGTAATAAGTTGCCCTTTTTAACTACGAATAAATGGAAAATAGGGCATACTTTTGGAGCGTCGGGAGCATTAAGCATAGAATTAGCGGCCCTAATGATACAGCGTCAACATGAAATAAGAGTGCCTTTTATCACCTATGCCCCATCTCCTAAAAAGCTTGAAAAAGTACTCGTAAATGCGGTAGGTTTTGGTGGTAACGCGGTTTCCGTTCTGCTCTCCAAATAAACGGGGCGTTTTTTAATATTAGCGTTAGGAATATTTGGTCTAATTTGCAATTTCAATTTTAGAAAGGTTATTTTTACGCCGAGATTTTCAAAAAGACTATGAGCGAAACAAGACACAACTGGACGAAAGAAGAAATTCTTGATATTTACAACAAACCTTTAATGGAGCTGCTTTACGATGCAGCTACTATCCATAGAGAACATCACGATCCAAATACGGTTCAGGTTTCTACGTTACTTTCAATAAAAACTGGTGGTTGTCCAGAAGATTGTGGGTATTGTCCCCAAGCGGCACGGTACCACACGGATATTGAAGGGAATGATCTTATGCAAGTTTCGCATGTAAAAGCGCAAGCACTTAGAGCAAAGGCTTCCGGTAGCTCACGCGTTTGTATGGGGGCTGCATGGCGTAATGTAAAAGATGGTCCGGAGTTTGATCAAGTATTGGAAATGGTGCGTACCATTAACAAGCTAGATATGGAAGTTTGTTGTACGTTGGGTATGCTAACAGAAAACCAGGCACACCGTTTGGCAGAAGCTGGCCTTTATGCATACAATCATAATTTGGATACCTCAGAAGATTATTATAAAGATGTTATTTCTACACGTGCTTTTGAAGATCGTTTAGAAACAATAGATAACGTGCGTAAGAGCAATGTAACGGTTTGTAGCGGGGGTATCATTGGAATGGGTGAGGCTATTGAAGATCGCGCCGGAATGTTAGTTGCTTTGGCAAGTTTAAATCCACAGCCGGAATCTGTGCCTATTAATTCCTTGGTGGCCGTAGAAGGAACCCCAATGGAAGATATGGAGCCAGTTTCTATTTGGGACATGATTCGTATGGTGGCAACTACACGTATTGTTATGCCGGAGACGCAAGTTCGTTTATCCGCAGGTCGTACGGAAATGAGTAGAGAAGGACAGGCTATGTGTTTCTTTGCGGGTGCCAATTCTATTTTTGCGGGAGACAAGTTATTGACTACTCCTAATCCAGATGTAAACGAGGATATGGAAATGTTCAAAATGCTCGGTCTTAATCCGCAAAAACCATTTACCAAAGTTTCACAACCAAAAACAGTAGAAGCTGCTGAATCTAAGTTGCAACCTTTAGGTGAAAAGCCAAAATGGACTAGACCGGGGCATACTATCGAGAGAAACGAAGAGGCGAAAGCGAAGAGCAAAGTAGTAGATTAATTTAATTTTAAGTAAATCTTTACTCAAGGTTAATTAAATTTACGGCTTAAATAGAATTCTAATTCCATTGAAGCTAGCAGCTATTCCCCGGGTATCAACAATTACCAAGGAAGACTTTTTAGAGTATTATTTTAAACCGCAGAAACCTGTGGTGATAGAGCGTGCCATAGAAAACTGGCCTGCTTTTGAGAAATGGAACCTAAACTACATTAGTGAGGTTGCCGGTGATAAGATTGTTCCTTTGTATGATGATAGGCCTGTAAACCATGAAGATGGTTTTAATGAGCCACATGCAAAAATGAAGATGTCTGAATACGTTGATTTGCTTAAGGCCAAACCTACCAAATTCCGTATTTTTCTTTGGAACGTTTTAAAGGAAGTGCCAGAACTTCAAAAGGACTATGAGTTTCCTGATTTTGGTTTGACCTTGAAAAAAAAGCTGCCTATGCTGTTTTTTGGCGGTAAGAATTCATACACGTTTATGCATTATGACATTGATATGTCTAATATCTTCCACTTTCACTTTGAAGGGAAAAAAGAGTGTATTCTCTTTGCGCCTTCGGAGACTAAATTCTTGTATAAAGTTCCCCACTCCCTTATTACTCATGAAAGTATAGATTTTGATAATCCGGATTTTGAGCAGTGGCCTGCATTGAAAAAAGCGAATGGTTTTAAAACTGAATTGAACCATGGTGAAGTACTTTATATGCCGGAAGGTTATTGGCATTATATGAAGTATAAAACACCTGGTTTTTCAATGAGTCTTAGGTCTTGGCCAAAGAATCCTATAAATTTTGCAGAGGGAGTGTATAATGTTTTCATAATGCGTAATTTTGATATTTTAATGCGGAAATTACAAGGCCAAAAATGGATAGACAAGAAAAATAAAAAGGCAATTGAGCGTACTGCTAAACGATTGTCCAAATAAATTTTGTGAATCCTTTTCTTTAAAAAATACACTATAATGAAACTTTACTTTCTATCTGTATGTTTGCTTTTTTCAACAACTTTTATTTCGGCTCAGGCTTACGAGGGTAGGGGAGACCAAAAATTTCAAGTAGGAGCTAATTTGCAGGGTAACGGCACGGGAATCATGACGTCTTATGATTATGGTTTAGGTGAAAATATATCTATTGGAGCTACTGGGACTTATCTTTTGGGAATAGAAGAGGAAATATCTGCCAGTACAAAGGATCGTTTTGATTTGAAAGCCCGTTTTAGTGCACATTTAGGTAGTATAATTGGTCTAAGTGATGAGGTAGATATTTATCCGGGATTGGATTTAGGCCTTAAGAATTTTGGTTTTCATACTGGTGCGCGATACTTTTTTTCAGATGGATTGGGAATTTATACGGAAATAGGTTTCCCTATAGCTAAATACAAAATTGAAAATTTGGAACCAGCAGATAAGCTACATAACCAATTTAATGTAAATATCGGTGCTGTTTTTAACTTTCTTTAATTAACTAATTTAGAGATTCAGGGTACGAGTTCTTTAAGTTTTTCGTAAACCAAATGGCTTTCCCATCCCCTATACAAAAGATAGTCGGCTAATTTTTTTTTGCGCTTTAATGGGTTGTTTTCCGTAATCTGTGCAATTCTTTTTTCGGCTAAAGCATCTAATGTGCGCAAGTACTCTTCTGGGTCTATTTCTTTAAGGGCGGTAGTAATGTTATACTTTGAGATATTACGTTGCTTCAGTTCGTTTACAATTCGTTTTTTGCCCCATTTTTTTATTGAAAATTTCCCTCTGGCAAAGCTTTGGGCAAATCGCTCTTCGTTAAGAAAATTTTCATTGATTAAATGAACTACGATTTTATCTACAGCTTCTGGAATCATACGCATTTCACGAAGCTTAGTAACCACTTCTTTATGGCAGCGATCTTGATAAGCGCAATAACTTTCCAGCTTTCTTTTTGCTTCTTCTATAGAATATGCTCGTTGTTGGTTCATGGTGAAGATGGAACATGCTTATTTATAATGCTAAAGTACGATTTGAAGTATTAAAGAACACTAGGCTTTGGAATGTAAATTTTTGGCACAAAAAAAGCGACCATCGTTGCCGAAGGTCGCTTTAAGATTTTAATATATGGTTTTACCGTCTTTGTCTTTAAAACGGTATTCAAGATACGTATACGCATCTCTCGGTTGTATTTTAATCCACTTTTTGTGCTCTAAGAACCATTTAGAACGCATGGAAGGAAAGCCTTTAGTTATATAGGCCGCGATAAACGGATGAATGTTAAGTGTAATCCCGTTATCTTTTTTAGGTCCTTTCAACAACTTTTCTAGGTCGGCATTAATTTTGTCTACCAAAACAATTGGGGCTTCAATTTCTTTCCCACTACCATTCGGATTTTCCTCGGTGGTTTTGATGTTCATTTCGGGCCGGACCCTTTGTCTGGTAATCTGTATAAGTCCAAACTTGCTAGGAGGCAATATTTTGTGTTTGGCGCGGTCATCTTTCATCTCATCACGAAGATGATCAAAAAGCTTTTTCCTGTGTGGTGCTTTTACCATGTCAATAAAATCGACTACGATAATACCACCCATATCACGCAAACGCAATTGTCTGGCTATTTCTGAAGCTGCCAATAGATTGACCTCTAAAGCAGTATCTTCTTGATTTTTGGCCTTATTGGAACGATTTCCACTGTTCACGTCTACAACGTGCAATGCTTCTGTATGTTCTATAATAAGGTACGCGCCTTTACTCATGCTAGCGGTACGACCAAAAGAAGTTTTTATCTGTCGTTCAATTCCGTATTTTTCAAAAATAGGAACTGAAGAATTATACAGTTTAACTATAGATTCCTTTCCAGGTGCAATTTCTAGCACATAATCTTTGATTTGCTCATAAAGGGTTTCGTCATCTACATGAATTCCGGTAAAGGAATCATTGAATATATCCCTAAGGATAGAAGATGCCCTGTTGAGCTCAACCAACACTTTTGAAGGCGTGTGAGCCTTGTACAATTTTTTACACATTGTTGACCATTTGGCCAACAAGTTTTCTAGGTCTTTGTCTAGTTCCGCTACTTTTTTGCCCTCGGCCACTGTTCTTATAATGACCCCGAATCCTTTAGGTTTTATACTTCTTACCAGTATTTTTAACCTTTCTTTTTCTTCGCTGCTCCCTATTTTTTGAGATACGGAAACTCGATCGGAAAAAGGCACCATAACCAAATAACGCCCCGCTATAGAAAGTTCGGAGCTAATTCTTGGTCCTTTGGTTGAAATTGGTTCTTTAACGATTTGAACCAATAAAGACTGATTGGCTTTGATAACGTCTGTTATTACGCCATTTTTATCAATGTCTTTTTCAAATGGAAAGTTGGCAAGTGAGTAATCAGTAATTTTATTGGTACTCACGCCCTTTATGAACTTAAGCATAGTGGCCAGTTGTGGGCCAAGATCATGATAATGCAAAAAAGCATCTTTTTCATAACCTACGTTTACAAAAGCTGCATTTAGACCGGTAACCGGCTTGCGAACTTTTGCTAAGAATATATCACCAACGGAAAAATCGTTGTTGTCTTCTTCTTTATGCAATTCAGTGAGCTTTCCATCTTTTAGGAGTGCAAAATCGACGGCATCAGAACTAGATCTTACGATTAATTCTCTATTCACCTGAATATATTTGTATTTGCCGATACTTACTAGTTATAATAAATAGACAAATAGATTAATAAATAATTGAAACGAACCATAAAAGTTCGCCGAGATTATCTGTAATCTCTATGTCAATGAACGTATGGGTGAAAAAACAAGCAAAGGGGTTGAAAATTTTTCAACCCCTAGCAATTATTTTTTCTTGTGTCTGTTAGCTCTCCTGCGCTTCTTGCGCTTGTGGGTAGCTACCTTATGTCTCTTTCTTTTCTTACCACTCGGCATAAAATTCTACTTTAAGTTAGTATATTTATTTTACTTGTACGTTGCTTTTGACACCCTCTACAAAAACCTTGGCAGGTTTAAATGCAGGAATATTGTGTGCCGGTATTTTAATAGTAGTGTTCTTACTAATGTTTCTTCCGGTTTTTTCGGCTCTTGTCTTAATGATAAAACTACCAAAACCGCGAAGGTACACATTATCACCACTTTCCAAAGAAGATTTCACTTCTTCCATAAAACTTTCAACTGTGGCCTGTACATCACCTTTTTCAATTCCCAGCTTGTCTGAGATTTTCGATACAATTTCTGCTTTCGTCATCTTTCGTGTTAAATTTTCAGTATAATTTTTTTGGGATGCAAATATATAAATTAAAATTAATCTTTTGTGCTAAAGGGTTAATTTTAAGTAGTTCACCATCACTTTTCTATTTATGACCATTCTTAAAGTATTATATCCTTTTTTAAACCATTAATTTCGTGGCATAGCAATTGTAAAAATGACTTTTTCAGAGAAAATTCTTATTTGGTATGAAGCGAATAAAAGAACCCTTCCGTGGAGGGGTACACGAAACCCGTATAAGATTTGGCTTTCGGAGATTATGTTGCAGCAAACACGGGTGGTTCAGGGTACACCGTACTACCTGAAATTCATTAGTAATTACCCTAAAGTTCATGACCTTGCTAGTGCATCCGAAGAAGAGGTTTTAAAGCTTTGGCAAGGTTTGGGCTACTATTCCAGGGCAAGAAACTTACATGCTACCGCCAAAATGGTAGTAGATCAATATGGTGGAGTTTTCCCTAATACATATAAAGAATTGTTACAATTAAAAGGGGTAGGGGACTATACCGCCAGTGCCATTGCGTCTATTTGTTATGACAGGCCGGAACCTGTCGTAGATGGTAATGTTTATAGGGTTTTGGCTCGTTATAATGGTGTGGAATTAGCCATTAATAGTACGGAGGGTGTTAAATATTTCAAAAAGTTAGCCAGAGAGGTCATGAATGTGGAAAACATTCGTGATTATAACCAGGGGATAATGGAATTTGGTGCTATTCAGTGTACACCCAAAAATCCAAATTGCATGGAGTGTCCTTTGAGTGAAAGCTGTGTAGCACTACAGACCAACAAGGTAGGTGAGCTTCCGGTAAAGTTGAAAAAGACTAAAGTTCGTAATAGATACTTTAACTATGTTGTATTAAGGTCTTATGAAGGCAAAACAATTCTTGAGCAACGGAAAGGCAAAGGAATTTGGCAAAATCTATGGCAATTTCCTCTTGTGGAGTCAGATAAGAAACTTTCAAAAGCTGATTTATTGCAGGAGTTGGGCAACCTTGATTATAAATCGGAGTTGATTTCTTTGCAGAGGTTTAATGAAGATGCTATTGTACATAAACTTTCCCATCAGCGCTTGTATACTACATTTTGGATTGTGAACACAAAGGAAAGTGAGGAAGGCAGTATATCATTCAGCGAAGTTGAGAAATACCCCGTTCCAGTACTCATTGCCGACTTTTTAAAACGTTTTTAAGTATCTATTTTTAATAGAGCTGCTTTTAAGAAGAGGCCCTTTGGTTTTGGTAAAGGTTAAATTTCAAAAATAGTAACCTATACTGATGGTCTATAAGGCTTAAAAACGAGTATATTTGTAGATTCAAATTTCAAAAAAAGAGATTATGAGCGGTACTTTAAATAAAGTAATGTTAATTGGTCATTTAGGAGATGAAGTTAAAATGCATTATTTTGAAGGTGGAGGATGTATTGGCCGCTTTCCTATTGCTACTAATGAAAGTTACACCAATAAACAGACGGGTGAGCGAGTTACCAACACAGATTGGCATAATGTTGTAGTTAGAAATAAGGCTGCTGAGATATGTGAAAAATATTTAAGCAAAGGTGATAAAGTTTATGTGGAGGGCCGTTTAAAAAACCGCCAGTGGCAGGGTGAAGATGGCAATACCCGTTATAGTACAGAAGTTCACGTTCAAGATTTTACATTTCTTTCCACTAAAAAAGAAAGTATGTCAAATCAGCAAACGGGAGGGCAACAACCGTCGCAAAATGCCGTTTCAAATACGGCAAGTAGTCCTAAAGCTGCTCAATCGGTAAGCCCAGAGCAAGAAGATGATCTTCCGTTCTAAGAAAAAATATGTATTTTTAGTAAACCCCTAAAAATGCAATTAAAAGGTATGACAAAAGTAAATTCAGACCATTGTAGTTTTACAGCATTTTCAGACTGTGCGTTGTTCTACGTTAAGCGGAGTTTTGAAATGAAGTTATATTCACAAACCATAGTTTATTCCTAAATTTCTGGCCGTTGGACCCTGACCCCCTTAGTTTAGTTCCTTACTTTATCTCGTTTACGGGTGCGTTCGCACTTGAAATTACAATTCTAATCGTATTGTTAATGTCTTCTGCCTTAATATCTGGTGCGGAAGTAGCTTTCTTTGGTCTTTCGCCAACAGATGTGAACGAGATAACGGAACAAAAAAGCGTGAAAGGTAATATCATTATCAAGCTTCTAGAACGTCCTAAAAAACTTTTGGCTACTATTTTAATAGCCAATAATGCTATCAATATAGGTGTAGTACTATTGTTTAGTAACATAGGGAATTCAATTTTTGCTAATGTAGAGTTGGACTGGGTCCGGTTTTTATTAGAAGTAGTGGTTGCTACATTCCTAATACTTATGTTCGGTGAAATTTTACCAAAAGTATACGCTAACAGAAATCGTATAGAGTTCGCGCATTTTATGTCTTACCCTTTAAAGATGTTGGATTTTCTTTTTAGTCCTTTGAGTCTTCCCATGAGGGCGGGCACTATTTTTTTATATAATAAATTGGGTAAACAAAAATCCAATTTAAGTATAGATCATCTTTCTCAAGCATTGGAACTAACGGCTGAGGGAGATACTACAAAGGAAGAACAAAAAATTTTGCAGGGTATCGTAACATTTGGTAATACAGATACTAAACAGGTAATGCGGCCGCGCATAGATATATTTGCCGTTAGCGAAGACATGAAGTTTTTGGAAATTTTGGCAGAAATCAAAAAGAATGGGTATTCTAGAATTCCGGTTTTTTCCGAAAATATGGACAATGTTCTTGGAGTGCTCTACGTTAAAGATCTGTTGCCTTATATAGATAGAAAAACTTTTAATTGGATGACCCTTGTTAGGGAGCCCTATTTTGTACCTGAGAACAAGAAGTTAGATGACCTTTTGTTGGAGTTTCAGGAGAAGAAAAATCATTTGGCCGTTGTAGTGGATGAGTACGGAGGTACATCCGGCATCGTTACTTTAGAGGATATTATAGAGGAGATTGTTGGTGATATAAGTGATGAGTTTGATGATGAGGATTTAATCTTTTCAAAATTGGATGATTATAATTATGTCTTTGATGGTAAGACTGCGCTAAAGGATTTTTATCGCGTAGCAAAGATTGAAAATGAAACTGAGTTTGAAGAGCAGAAAGGCGAATCAGAGACCATTGCTGGTTTTGTTCTTGAGATTGCTGGGAGTTTCCCCAAAAGAGGTGAGAAAGTCGCCTTTAATGATTATCAGTTTATTGTAGAAAGCTTGGACAAAAAGAGGTTGAAGCAAATAAAAATAACGTTACCCCAAGATGTGCAGATATAGTTTGTTTGTTTTAGTAATACTTATGTTGGTCATAGGTTGTAAAGAAGAGGTTCTGCCAAAACCCAAGGCCCAATTACGTCTGGAATATGAAGCTCCTAAACAAGGAGAATTAGAGACAGATTACTTTTCATTTAAATACAACACTAAGGCACGAATAAAAAGCAAGACCAAAACGTCATTGGTTTTAGGGTATCCGGATATGAAAGGCGAGATATACATTAACTATAGAAAAGTGGAAGATAATGTGCAAAAGCTTCTTTCCGATGCTCAAAAGTTGAGTTATGAACATTCTGTAAAGGCAGATGGAATATCGGAACAGCCGTTTATGAACGATAAAAACGATGTTTATGGTATGTTTTACGAAGTTAGTGGTAATGCGGCCTCACAAGCACAGTTCTATGTTACGGATAGTACGGATAATTTTGTAACCGGGTCTTTATACTTCTATACCAGACCTAATTATGATTCTATTTACCCAGCTGCAGCTTATCTACAGAATGACATTCGTGGTATCATGGAAAGCCTGCGATGGAAAGAGTCAAAATGAAAAGTTGGGGTAACTAGGTAACCTCTTTTTTCATTCTTGTAATTTTTTTACTTTAATAAGTGTGCAAATGCACTAGACTAGATAGTTATATTCCATAATTATCTGTTAAATATTTTGTGTATAATAAAATTGGTAAGTGTTTTCTTGTAAAATATTTATTTTTTTATTTGTAGCGCAAAAAATGTGATATTAAAAGTTTATTATAATAGATTTGTATTATTATACTTACAAATATCGCCACAGCCTTTAATTTTAATACTAACGAATGTCGTTACTCCATATAATCCATCGACTAAAAGAAGTAAATAGTTTAACCAAACATGAACAGTTGGTGCATGGTGTCATAGAGGCTTTGGATTCAGGAGAGCTTTCTGTTGGGGATAAGTTGCCATCAATAAATAAAATGGTGAGTGATATTGGTTATGCAAGGAAGACTATAGTTAAGGCTTACGAAGAATTAAAGGAGAGAGGCTTAGTTGAATCCAAAAAATTAAAAGGGTATTTTATAATAAGCGATGAAACAAAAGTAACACTGCGAATAGCCTTATTATTGTTTTCATTTCAACGATTTCAGGAAGATTTTTACAATACGTTCAGGAAAGAGTTAGGAAAACGATATCAAATAGATGTCTTCTTTCACCACAATAATGTTTCCATTTTTGAAACTATTTTTAATAATATCCGGGGAAAATATGGAATGTATGTAGTTGCCCCCATTCCCAACGCAGCCATTAGACCACTTCTTGAAAGGATTGAGCCTCAAAAGCTCTTGGTGGTTGACCGCTACTTGCCTATGACGGAGGAATATTCATATATTTCTCAGGAGTTTGAGGCAACCACATTCGATAAGTTAAAAGAGTTGCTTCCACAAATTAAAAAGTATAAGAAAATAGTACTGTTCTACGCTGAAAACAGGGATTACCCGCGGGGAATTCTCCTGGCATTCCACAGATTTATTGCTGATTATGGTTTAAACGGAGTGGTGTTGGAAGATTACATGGAAGGTTCTGTTGAGAAGGGAACCGTCTATTTTTTTATTAATGATACTTCTCTTTGGGAGCTACTAAAAGATTGTCATAATTCAAATATAGTTGTTGGAGAGGATGTGGGTGTACTCTCCCATAATGATCATATAATTAAAGAAATTGCCTTTGGAGGCATCACTACAATCTCCACAGATTTTAAGGAAATGGCTACAATGGCAGCGCACCATGTAAAAAACAACATGATTTCCCATACTATTGTTACTTCAAAACTGTTAAAGCGAAACTCTTTGTAAAACGGCTGGAGAATCCTGAGACTAAATGCACTGTTCTTTTTAGTTGTCTTTAATAGTAGGAGTGTTCTTTGCTCTTGTTTTAAATACTTTAATTGAATCGTTGTTTTGACCAGCAATAATAAATTTTTCTTCTGTATTGTCTTTTAGCTGTACTATTGAATTAGATTGGTTTGGAACGTAAAAACCCGAAGCTTTGCTCGGGATGGCTTGAAATTCCCCAAAACCATTTCCTTTTAGAAATATTCCTATATGAGCATCAAATCTTCCATAAAGAGATTCGGCTGTGAAATCGTTGCCTACTAACAAAGCATCTAAATTGCCATCCTTGTCAAAGTCTTGTATTTCTAGGTCATTAATGGGGGCTAGTTGACAAGACTCCGGAAGAGGTTTTACTTTAAATGTCCCATTATCTAGATTTTCCATGTAGCAGCTTTCGAACATGGATGCATTTAGTGTTTTCTTTGAAATGTCTTCTATATTAAGCAGGTTTAAGAAATCTATTTGTGAAAATTCATCATAAGTTAAGTGGTTGTTTTTCAAGGCTACCAGTTGTTGAATAATATCATCACGGGTCTGTACAGGCATGAGTTTTTTATTAGAATTCATCTGAAAATATTTACCCAAAATAGGATCAATACTTCCATTATTATCAAAATCTTCTGTGTATATATATACTGGATATTCTGCACTTGGTTGTACAAACCCGTTAGTTCCTTGGTTGCCTACAAGAAAGTCTACATCTCCATCATTATCAAAATCCCCAGATTTTATGCAATTCCACCAACCTGATGTATTTGCCATGGCTTCATTCCCGATAATCCAATCAATGGACATTGGAGTTAGTTTTCCTTCATTGTTTTTAAATATTGAGATTGGCATCCACTTTCCAACTACGATTAGATCGGGCCAGTTATCTCCATCAATGTCCTCCCAAATAGCATCATTTACCATGCCTACGTTTTGTAATTCAGGAATGGTCGCTTCTGTAAAATCACCCTCATGATTTATAAGAATCCTGCTTTGTGGAGTTGAGGGGTATTCTCTGGGAACAATTCCGGAGCCTATGAAAAAATCAATATCTCCATCGTTATCAAAATCTGTAGGCCTTACACAGCTAGTACTTTCGCTAAATTTTGGTAGTACTTTGCTATTTTTTTCAAAAAAACCGTTACCATTATTTAAGTATATACGGTCTTGATATAAATTAGAATTCCTGCTAAATTCATTGCTCCCACTTGCAACGTAAAGGTCTAAATCATTATCACCATCAATATCTATAAAAACAGCATCGGTATCTTCGTATTCTGCTTCTAGCTCTTGCTTTTGGACATATTTTCCTGTAGCGTCTTGAAATAGAATTTGACCAGGTTGATTTTTTGAACCACCAATAAAAATTTCGTCACCTGTATTTCCGTCTAAATTGCCCACGGCTATTGAAGGTCCTGTCTTGGAATATTGCTTCATTAATAACCTTTCAAAAACGTAGTCGTTGGATTGATTTTCAACATGCTTGAAATCCAGTAATCCCTTTGTCTCAGTAAATAAATAGGATTTGGAGTTTGTGGATTTAACATGTGGTTTCTGGTCTTCCTCATTTAGTTCAATGACTTGGTTTGTCTTTATTTCTGTTAGCATTGTTATACCACCTTTAGGCCAAATAATGCGTAATGAATCTATAAGAGATGATTTGGTGCCAAAATGTACAATTGGTTCTACTGATGATAGGTAGCCCCTAATAACTGATTGATAATTAGTTTGTGCCTTGCCGTTACTCCATAAAGTGATTTTTGCTCCAATAGCTTTTGGGTTCTCTGCCGTTCCTTTTAACTTTATTCTTAGATATTTGTTTTTTTGATTTTCAGAGGCTTTATTCTCTATAAGAAATGCCTTTGAATTGATATTGTTGATTATAAGGTCTAAATCTCCGTCTAAATCTAAATCTGCGTATGCGGCTCCGTTTGATAATGACTTTTTTTTAGCGCTCCACATCTCAGAAACATTGGAGAATTTTAAACTTTCTTTATTCTCATAAATGAAATTATTTAATGAAACTTCAGGTAAATCTTTAACCATTTTTTTTAATTGCCTATCTCTTGTTTCCGGGGTTCCAAAGACATTATTAAGGTTATTGTAATTAATAAAATCTAAATCTGTTATATCCTTTGTGTAACCATTGGTTATATGTATATCCTTATCGCCATCATTATCTAAATCAATCATTAATGGTGACCAGCTCCAATCGGTACTGGATATTCCTGAAAAAAAAGCAATTTCACTAGCTTTTAATAGCTCATTGTTGATTTTTCCGTTATTGATTTGTAGTGTATTATGCATATACTGTGAGGAGTAGCCATTGGATAGTGAAAGAAGATATTTGTCATAATTCATAGCGCCTAGCATTTTTTTTTGCCTATGGTATTCGTTAGGCAACATATCCAATGCCATAATATCCGGAAGCAAATCATTGTTGATGTCTGCAATGTCTACCCCCATAGAATTATAGGTTTCATGATTGAGGTAGTCTTGGCTTGCCTCCTGGAATTTGTTAAAGTTGCTGTCTTTAATTTTTTGATTAAGGTACAGAAGGTCTTCAGTAATAAAATCATTTGTTACATATACATCGGGTAGATTATCATTGTTAAAATCATTTATAGCTACACCAAGACTAAAGCCTTTTTTATTTATACCAACTTCATCCGATACATTTACGAATACAGGGTGGTCAACATCTGGTAAGGATTCGTTTTTAAGTATATAATCTGAAAGATGCTCAGGTACATATCTTTTTGGCATAGGTGTGTTCTTGTCATATGATGTATTGCCGTTATGAGCTATATAAACATCTAAATCTCCGTCTTGATCATAATCAAAAAATACAGATTGTTGAGCATAACGCCCATCATCTAGTCCATACTTTTTCGCTTGTTCTTTGAATTTGGGAATGCCCTGAGAATTGGTTCCTTGGTTTATGAAAAGTAAATTGTTGCAGTTTTCTTTACAGTTGGCTCCACCCACACTTAGGTAAATATCATCAAAACCATCTGCATTTATGTCTACAATGGAAACACCTGTAACCCATGATGATGTTGAAAAATTAGCAATTTCTGAAACGTCTTTGAATTTTAGATTTCCAAGGTTGAGATAGATTTTTGATGAAACTTGGTTTCCAGTAAAAACAATGTCTGGTAGGCCATCCAAATTAAAATCTCCGATTCCTACTCCACCGCCATTATAACAGTATTGAAAATCAATGACGTTTATGCTATCATTTTCTTGGATGGTGTTTGAGAAATGAATGTCAGAATATGAAGAATCTATAAATTTGAGAAGATATTTGTTTTCGCTCTTACCACAACCTGTAAGTAGTATGAGTGCACCAAGTAATATGTAAAGAATTCTAGTCATTTTCTGCATTTTGAAGCTAATACTATTCGATAAAAGCCAAATGATTTAAATCACTTGGCTTTTCTAACTAAAACAACTCAAATTAACTCAAAGATATTTAATAACCAGGATTTTGCTTTAAATTTGTATTTGCATCTAGTTCCGAATTTGGAATCCAAATTAATTCGTGTTTTCCCGTTTGGAAAGTTCCACCTGATAGTGATTTTGGGTGAGCTCCATGTAATGAGTTGGCACCTAAATAATCGTCTGCTAAGTCCCAACGAACTAAATCAAAGAAACGGTGTCCTTCTCCAGCCAGCTCCATTGCTCTCTCATTGATTACAGCATTTCTAAAATCTGCTTGACTAATTCCGGGATTGGTATCTGAAATTAGCGGTAACTCAGCTCTTTCTCTAACCATATCTATAAATTGAATGGCCTGGGTGGTTTGTCCATCTTCGTTCAATGCTTCGGCAAGCATCAATAATACATCGGCATATCTCATAATACGCCAGTTGTTGCCTACATTTGTTCCCAAGAAGTCCACATCAGCTCTTACGCCCAAATCCAGACCTGCATATTTTTTTGAGAAAATTGCTTGTAAACCAGCGGTCTCAGCAACTTCAATATCAGCAGCAAAATCTGTCAAAAAATCTGTGTTACCGTAGCCGGTTGAACCTGGATAATCATAAGCCAAGGTCTCATTTCTCCTAACTACATCGCCTTCTGCTTCAAATAAATTCTTTAGCCATGGGTTTACAAGATGACTATTATCAGGCGATTTTGTTGGTGGGGCATAGTCTATATGATAGTTGCCCATGGTTCCCGTGCCGGGAATATCCGTTCCCCATACGAATGTGTCTTGCCCTAAAAATTGCAATTCGAATATGGACTCCTCATTATTTTCATTTGTGGTGGTAAAGTTGTCACTATAATTTTCGGAAGGTAGCAAGTTGTATTTACCAACCAGAGTACTTAGCGTTTGGTGTGCATTGGTCCAGTCTTTCATATACAGATAGCTTTTGCCTTTAAAGGCTGTGGCTGCACCTGCAGTAGGTCTTCCTAAGTTTGAACCTTCCCATGAGGTCGGTAACATTGTTTCCGCCATTTCAAAGTCCTCTATAATTTGCTTCCAAATAGCGTCAACACTAGCCTGTTCTACGGCCAAATTATCTAAATCTGGTAAATCTGTAATTAGTGGTACACTGCCATATAAGTTAACCAAATACCAATAGCTGAAACCTCGTAAAAAATAGGCTTGGCCTACCAAGTTATTTCTAGTTGTTGTATCTGGAATTCCTTCTTCTGTGGTGTTGATTATTATATTGTTGCTACGGGCAATAGATTTATATAGCTGTTGCCAAGGTTCTGTGGCCCATCTATCACCTGGGTTTCCCTGAAAAGTAGACATTGCCGTATTTGATCCGAAAGGGAAAACATTAAATTCATCTGATCGTAACATTGCTCCTGTATGAATGATACGCCCCCAAAAGAAAGTATTGGTGAGAGGATGAAATGCACCGTTTACTGCGGCTTCTACCTGTGACACAGATGTGCCGAAATTAGATGTAGAGGTTGCATTGTTATTTGATTGGTCTAATAGTTCATCAGAACATGCACCGATAATTAATGCTATGGTGACTATTAAACTAATGGATTGTATATTTATTTTATTTTTCATTTTTGTCATAATTTATTGATTAAAAAGTAGCCTGAACGCCAAACATAAAAGTTCTTGCATTAGGATAAACCCTGGCATCCAGGCCTCTACTTAATAATGGGTTAACTGCATCTCTAAAGCCTGGCACACCTGTGTTCCTATTTGCACGACCTCCATTGGTTGAAGAAACGTCTGGGTCGTAGCCGCTATAGCCTGTAATTACAAACACGTTCTGTACGTTCATAGACAAACGAATGTCTTGAACCCAGTCTAGTCCAAATACTTCATTTTTAAATGTATAACCTACGTCAAGATTCCTTAATCTAAAGTATGATCCGTCTTCTACAAAGAAAGAAGAAGGAGCTTTGTTCCCAGCTGCATCTGAAATGGAAGCTCTAGGAATATTGGTGTCTGTATTAGATGGTGTCCAGGAGTTAAGAACCTCTGATAATTTGCCGCCATCTTGCCAAAGAATGTTATAGTATCGGCCAACATTATAAATTTCATTGCCTTGTACACCACTAAAGTTTAAACCAAAATCCCAATCTTTGTAATTAGCTGTAAAATTTAAGCCGTATATAAAATCTGGGGTTGGATTTCCAATTACTGTTTGGTCTTCAGCAGTTATCTCCCCATCGCCGTTTACATCTATTCGAACAAAATCACCAGTTGCAGGATTGACCTTTTCTTCAACTTTATATCCATAGTAGGCTCCTATAGGTTGATTGGTTAGGGTTCTATTGACTACTCTTAAATCTTCGTCTATGGCCGGGCCTAATACAGGATTAGGGATTTCATCGGCTTTACCTTCTAAGTTAAATGAAATATTACCGCCAATAGTATAGTTAAAATCGCCTTCCTCTGGCTTCCTGTAGGTGACATCAAATTCAAGCCCCTTGTTTACAAGAGATCCTGCGTTTCTTATGGTAGGAGAGCTTACCCCACTTGTAGAGGGCCCATTAATAGCCACCAATACGTCCTCAATATTTTTTGAGAAATAATCCGCGGTAATATAAAGTTTGTTATCAAATAACCCCATATCAACACCTATATCAAATGTTTTAGTTGTCTCCCAAATTAAGCCAGTATCCGCTAATGCAGTCTGAGCTAGACCAGGGTTAATGGCACCTCCAAAAGAAACATTTGAAACATTTTCTGCAAATACAGCAGATGTGGGGTAATATGTATCAGGATACGAACCCAATTCTCCATAAGACGCTCTAATCTTGAAATAGTTAATTTTATCAATGGACCAAAAATCTTCGTCGCTCACATTCCAACCTGCAGAAAACGATGGAAAATATCCAGCTTGGTTTTCAGGGTCAAATCTAGATGAGGCGTCACGTCGCATTGTAGCGCTGAACAAGTATTTCCCATCATAACTATAATTAAGTCTACCGAAATAAGATTCCAATCCAGCTTCGTTGTTTTGACCAAGTAAAATGTTTTGGTCAGTAGATGGAAGGGCTCCAACATTTTTTATTGAGTTGGCAGCCGTGCCTTGTCCGTATATTCCACTAAAGTTTTGATTTTCTTTAAAATAGGTATACCCTAAAACAGCACCAATTTTGTGCTTATTGAACGTTTGGTTATATGAAAGTGTAGGTTCAAGTACAACATTAATTTCGTCAGACCTCACTTCAGTCAAGTCGTTCTTGTCATTTACGTTCAACACGGCGTCTACGGTACTCATAAAGTATGTAGGGGTAAATTGAAAGAACTTTCTATTCCTGTAATCAATACCATAGTTTATGGAAGCTTTTAGGGATTCAGTTATATCATAGTCTAATTTAACACTGCCAAAAACCGTTCTTGTGGTTATTAAATTGTCTTCTAATGTTGCTAGTCCATACTGATTGATGCCTCCTGGGCCATGAATTGCTTGAGATGGTGCTTCAAAACCTCCATCATTGTTAGGGTTTCTTAAAGCAAGTGTGGGAACGGATACACCGTCCCAACCAAACCAATTGTTCTCTTGTAGTTTCCCCTCAGCAATACCTAGAGACTCCGTAAGAGTGAATTTCCCAAATTGGGACCTACTGTTAACTCTAAGATTAATTCGCTTAAATCCGGAGCCAGCTAAAATACCATCTTGGTTAAAGTAATTACCAGAAGCATAGAAAGATGAGTTTTCACCACCACCGGAGATTCCAAAACCTATATCTTCAACAACGCCAGAACTTAAATTTTCATCTTGCCAGTCAGTGTTCACACCATTATGGGTTACTCTTGTGGCTTCACCATCATTTTCAAAACGTTGGTTTAAATAGTCTGTATATTGTTGACCACTTATAAAGTCAAGTTTCTTGCTAGGGGTGTCAAAACCTATTCTGGATTTAAACGTAACTTTCACTCGCTCGTTCTTAATACCATGATTGGTTTTGATTAAGATTACGCCGTTCGCAGCCCTAGCTCCGTAAATTGCCGCTGCTGCAGCATCTTTTAAAACGGAAATATCTTGTACGTCGTTCGGGTTCACGTAGTCCATATTGTCAACAAAAAGTCCATCAACAATATAAAGAGGAGCGGCATTACTTAATGAATTTACGCCTCTGATGAATACATTAGCACTTCCTCCTGGTTGACCTCCTGGTAGTTCTATTTGTACACCGGCCAGTTTACCTTGAATAGATGCAGTTGGGTTACCCGCAACAACGTTTACAATAGCATCTTTCTTTATTGTGGAAACTGAACCGGTAAGTTCCCTTTTGTTAGATGTACCATACCCTACTATAACAACTTCATTAAGGGCCTGGGCATCTGCTTCCAAGGTAATATTTAAGACAGATTGACCTTTTATTGGAATTTCCTGAGTGGCGTATCCAATATAACTAAATACTAAAGTTACTTCGTTTGAGCTTGCAGAAATCGTAAAGTTCCCATCAAAATCAGTGGTAATACCATTGGTTGTACCTTTTTCTACAATGTTAACACCGGGCAAAGGGCCTTGGTCATCTGACACTGTTCCCGAAATACTAACGGTCTGGGCGTGGCCCACAAAACCAAAGATCAACAGGACAATACCGACGATTTGAGTTAGAGATTTTCTTTTCATAAAAGTGAGTTTAAGTTTGATTACATGTACTATGATAGTCTATGCTACTGGGTAAAATTAAAAATAAATTTTACATATGCGTAAAAAAAACGCAAAACATTACTTATTTAACAAATTTAGAGGGTGTGAATTATGAATTAGCAACCAAGATTATCAGGAGACTACTTTGTTGGTTTTTGTAGGGAGTTATGCCTAATTGAATCTGGCTACATTATTGTCTGAGAAAAATCTTTAAGATTAAAATGTTTGGAAGCTTTAAGAACCGTTTCTTTGAAATTGGCCGATATTGTAGTTTGTCATCAAAGGCCTAATCCCTGTCCACATTACTAATGAAAGATAATACTTTAACACCTTCAGCTACATATAGATTGTTTTTTCGATTCACTAGTACTTCCCTTAAATATAAAAATATTAATAAGAAGCTATAATTGATTTTTTTAAAGGACTTCGCTTTATCTGCTTAACAACAGAATCAAGTAAGTTATAATTTTTTATAAATTTTAGAACTGCTCGCAGTGTTCCAGAGGATAATCTAAATCGTATCTATAGCAAAGAATGATGTTATCGTACTTTTTATTCGCTCCAATAGTTTAGCAAGTAGAGTTTATGTGCTTTTTCAAAATCTTGAAACATGTGGGAATAGTTACTACCCTTAGACAAATTCCTGTTAACAATCAAAAATTTATTTGGAAGATTAAAATTATGTATTGGTTGTGGATGTTGTGTCTGAATAGGTGCAGTAACATATATTTCATATTTTTCTTAAATGCTTGAAAGAGTTGTTTAAAAAATACCCGTGTTATCAAGATGGTAGAATACGTCGATTTGAAATTTTTTTCATAATTCATTTCAAGAAGCATTATAAAATGCTTGCTAAAAGCGGGAAAAGAATATAATAAAAGTGCAATACTAACTATTACTTTGTTTTTTCACTAACAATGAAATATCCCTTTTTTTTGGGGCTTAATAAGACCTCTTTTTAAATCCCCAGTTTTATAGATACTATAATACCTTCTTCTAATTGGCTATGTTTTGATTGATTATCTATGTAATGAAGGTTAGTTATTATAGCGATTAAGAATATGGTTAACTATCAAACAAAAATTGTATGCCTTGATTAGGTAGTAAATAACAATACTAATTTCGTTCTTAAATATATCAGGATATTATTTCAATTTTTTAAAATAAAATGGATATTTTTAGTCCTTACAGATATTTTAATTGTGAAATGGCTCTTAATCTATCATATGTTTTAATTATCAGAAAAAGGAACATGTAAAAATTCTTATATATGCCAGATGTTCGGATGCGAAATTATGTGTATTCTCTAGTGGTTTGTTGAAAGTTCTTTTTTGAAAGAGTTAGTAATCATTAAATGTTTAAGGAAAAGAGATTGATTTTCTCTTTATTTGTCATTTGAACACTACAAATCAATGATTTATGCAAGTTTTTTTTGAGAATATCCTAATAGGAAGTATATTTG